>Ga0134100_1000317_pt1 | contig 59327 bp, 18 predicted proteins | sample 11_taG_2_FD_94444 | JGI IMG/M metagenome (GOLD analysis project Ga0134100, IMG submission 94444) | Switchgrass degrading microbial communities from high solid loading bioreactors in New Hampshire, USA - 11_42_5_180_A3 metaG | ecosystem: Engineered > Bioreactor > Semi-continuous > Anaerobic >...
AGCCTTTGACGATGTAAGGGTAGTCAAGACAAAAAGAACACCTAACCCGACAGGTGCTTACTTTGTTGAGGATTTTGAAAATGTCGACCATGGTTTGTATCCTTTTGTAAAAGGACCTGCCGGCGGAATAAACGACCCAAGGACTCATCTTTCTGAGCTCCATGAGCCGTACACCCAGAAGGGATGGAACGGAAAAGCCATAGATGATGTTCTTAACGGCAACTGGTCTCTTAAGATACATAAGGAATCTACAGGACTTATTATCAGGACGATTCCTCAAACTCTCAGATTTGAGCCCGGAAAGCTGTACAGGGTAAGCTTTACATACCAGTCCGAACTCGATAAGTCCCATGCATTTGTAATCGGAGAGGGAAATAAAGAGATTTCAGTAAAATCCATACCGGCCGCCGATGAAAATACGATATTCAGCAAAGCCTTCCAAGCCGGTGAAACAGGTGAGACATGGATAGGCATCAAAGTTTTGGGAGGAAGCGGAGACTTCGTACTTGATGATCTGATTGTTGAAGAAATAGACGATCTGGAACCGGATGATATTGAATTCACACCTGTTGATCTGAGCGCTATTCCACAGAGTGGTATGACGGCTACTGCTACAAGTGAAGAAATTGCTTATGGCGACCTGGCTTCAAATGCTATTGACGGAGATACAGGCACAATGTGGCATACGGCCTGGAGCGGAGCAGACAAACTGCCTCAGTCCATTACCATAGATCTAGGAGGAACCTATGTAATAAATAAGGTAGAGGTTACTCCCCGCCAAAGTGGAAATAATGGACTTATAACAAAATATGAACTGTCCGTATCGAATGATGGTATTAATTTCACAAGAATTGCATCCGGCAACTGGACATATAGTGACAGGAATCCCAAGACTTTAACCTTTAATGATACCGAAGCAAGTCATATCCGTATTACTGCCCTGGAAGGACAAGGTGGTTTTGCAAGCATTTCGGAAATTAATGTTTACCGCAGACCACTTACCATAGTAGGCGTAGTTGGAGGAAGCAGTTTTGCTGTGACAACAGAGGCGGGCAAGATGCCTGTGTTACCTGGTAAAGCTAAGGTAGAATTAAGTGATGGAAGCATAATGGAACTTCCTGTTAAGTGGAACTGGGTAAAAAAGGAATATTATGCTAACCCAGGTACATTTGAAGTCACTGGTTATGTTAACGGATCCAATGTGGAAGTAAAAGCTATCGTAACTGTAACAGGTGATACTACCGACACGGTAGAGGCGACCCTTAAGGGTCCGGATAAAATAGGAATCAGCAGCGATTTTACAGTGGTCTATGGTGTTAAGAATGCTGAAAACATTACGGCACAGGACATAACCATAAGCTATGATGCTGACAAATTTGAATTTATAGAGGCAAAAGAAGCAAAAAGCGGCCTGTCGGTTGCAACCGATACCAAGAGTATATCAGGAAGTAAAAGAATTATTGTATTCAGCCTTGGTAAAGAAAATGCAGTAAACGGAACTGCAGACATACTGAATATAAAATTCACGTCAAAAGATCAGACCGGAAATGGTGAGATTGCTGTTGCAGAAGCAATAGCCTCTGATTATGATGGCAACAGGTATGAGTTGATAACACAAAATGCAAGAATGACCGTAACCGTATTGAATGAGAATACTGAAAAAGCCACATTATCAGGTCCGGAATCAGTAATGCTTAATAATGAGTTTGAAGTAGTATATGGAATTGAAAATGTTGAGAGTATAACTGTTCAGAATGTAACCGTTGAGTTTGACAATGAAAAGTTTGAATTTATAAAAGCTGAGACTGCGGATTCTCGTATAGCAGTCATTGACGAAGTGACAAGAATTGAGGATGGTAAAGTAAGGCTTGTTGTAGTCAGCCTGGGTGAAGAAGGCGCAATAAGTGGGAAAGCAGATATTCTCAAGCTTACTTTTAAAGCAAAAGGAGTAACAGAGAATAGTTTTATCCGTGTATCGAAAGTTGAACTGGCTGATGGACAGGGCAACGAATTTACTGCTGACACAAATGACGCAGTACTTAATGTAAAAGTTATTGCTGATTCTCCGGCAATGACAATTTCGGGTACGAAAGTTGTTGAACCTGGTGAAGAATTTGATGTTACATTAGGTGTCCAGAAAGCTGAGTCAGTTTTCGCCTTTGAGTTTACAGTTACTTATGATTCTGACAGGTTTGAATATGTCGGGAGCCGGAGTTTGAGCAGCAATTATAACATAAGTGAACGAACCTATGAGGGTAAGATAAAATTCGTAGGAGCGGTATTGGGTGAAGAAAATGCTGTAAACGGAAATGCTGATCTCCTGAAGATTACGTTCAAAGCAAAGAATGCACCTGGCCAGGGTACAATCGCCGTCTCGAATGCTGTACTTGCCAATGGTGATGGTCAGGAATTTGCAGCTGAAGAAGCTAAAATAACCATAGCGGTTGGAGAAGTGGTTGTTGACAAATCAGTACTTGCGCAGAAGATCAGCTATGCACAAGGTTTGAATCCGGAAGATTATACGGCAGCTTCATGGGCAATTCTCAGGAACGCACTGGAAAACGCAATAGCTGTAAATAATAATCCCAAGGCGAATCAGAATGAAGTTAACAATGCTGTAGATTTATTGCAGTCGGCAATTAACGGCCTTGTTAGAATCGAAGTTGTTGAAGAAGTCAGGGTTAATACATATGTAAATATGGCGCCGCAGCTTCCTGAAAAAGTTAAGGTTAAATTTGCAGACGGTTCTGTAGCTGAGCTGCACGTTGCATGGGATGAAACAGACCCCAAAGAATATGGAACTCCGGGTAATACATTTACGGTTTTTGGTACCGTAGAAGGCATAAAAATTAAGGCTAAGGCTATTGTAACCGTAGTTCAGATAGGAGACCTGGATAAAGACGGACAGTTTGATATCGATGATTTATGTATTGCAGGTATGCACTACGGCAAGAGCAAAGGCGACGGATGCAATTGGGATCTTGTAAAGATTGCAGACTTTGATAATAACGGAAAAATTAACATTGCAGACCTCAACTGGCTGGTTAACAAGATAGAAGAAAACTATATGAATGATTAAAAAAGGGAGGAGTTCTTTCTCCTCCACACCCCTTTTTTAAAAATTCTACTTTGAAAGGAGAAAAAATATGCGAAGAACTTTAAATTTGTTAATGTTTTTAGTGTTTTGCTTAAGTTTTTTCCTGTCAGGACTTGGGGTATACGCTGCCGAAGTTGCAAAGCCTCAGGCATCGAGCATTGATATTAATGCGCCTTCTAGTGTTAACAAAGGGGAAGAATTTACTGTCACTCTGGAAGGCAAGGGGTTAAAAAACGTTTTTGGTTATGAGGCAACAATAAGTTTCGACACCGATATGCTTGAGTTTGTAAAGGCCGTTAAGACGCGTATAGACGGGATGAGTGCCGGACCGGTTGTAAAGAACAATAAGGTATTGTTTGGATACACATTGATAAGCAATACAAAGATAAATGGTGATAGTCCACTGATAATTTATACTTTTAGAGCAAAGAAAAGCGGAAACACTTCAATTACCCTTGATAGTGTAAAACTGGTAAATGCTGAAGATGATAATGATAATATTCTTTTGGAAAGTAATGAAAATTTTCCAACCAAGACAGTAAAGATATCTATTAGCGGGGCAACACCAACACCTACTCCCATCATCCCTGTCTCCGGCGATTCAGCTGAGACTGACACTTCCATTCCGCCAGCTTCAAGCATTGAATACCAGCTTCAGGCTGATGGTTCGGTAATTGTCCTGATTCAGCCGAGTTCTGTTCAGGAAACAGGAACTACCGGAGTGAAAGTGGATAAGCAAACTATTGAAAATGCACTTTCTCTGGCAATTGCTGACAGCAAAGGGGTAAAAAATATAATCCTTGATATTGCTGAATTTGGCAGTTCAACCGAATACCTTGTAGAAATACCGGCTGAATATATAAACATGACATCTTCTTCAATTAAAATAAAGATTGATACTCCTATTGCCAGTCTGGAGCTTCCATGGAATATGTTCACAACACAGCATATAGGAAATGATTCTTCAGTGATTTTCCGCATTGGCATGGCAGATAAATCCAGATTGCCCGAAAGTTTGCTCAGTCAGATTGGTAACAGACCGGTCATTGAACTCTCGGCAATTGTAAATAATCAGGAAATTGCCTGGAACAATGAGAATGCCCCTGTAACCGTATCGATTAATTATCAGCCTACTGAAGAGGAACTAAAGGATCCTGAACATATAGTAGTATGGTATATTGACGGGCAGGGAAATGTTGTCAGCGTGCCTAATGGAAAATATGACCCCACAACCGGGAAGGTAACATTTACCACAACACATTTCAGTAAATTTGCCGTTACATTTGTCAAAAGGACATTTAATGACCTGGAAAATTATGAGTGGGCAAGGAAAGCCATTGAGATTCTTGCCTCCAAAGGTATTATTAATGGCACTTCAGCAACTACGTATAACCCTGGTGACAGTATAAGCAGAGGGGATTTCATGATTTTGCTTGTTAATACTTTAGGGCTTAAGGCAGACTTTGCTGAGAACTTCAGCGATGTTAAACCGGGTGATTACTATTATCAGGCTATCGGAATAGCAAAGAAGCTTGGAGTGGCGACAGGTGTAGGCAATAATATGTTTAATCCCAGAGAAAAAATTTCCAGGCAGGACATGATGTGCCTGATAGACAGAGCTCTTAACCTGATAGGAAAAGGTGTGGAAAGGGGCAGCCTGGAAGATTTGAAAAAGTTCTCGGATTGGAACAGTGTTTCAAGTTACGCTGTTGAAAGCGTTGCATCTCTTGTAAAGAACAAAATAGTTGCAGGAGACGGAGTTAGAGTAAAACCAAGGGACAATACTTCAAGAGCCGAAACCGCGGTGCTCTTATACAGAATATATCAGAATATATACTGATTAGTTCACTTAAAGGATCTGCAGGTAAAAAATCTTTAACAATTCGAAATGTAATGTGAAAGGATCGGTGTTGTCCGGTGTTAAAGAAATGCAGGATAAATAAGTCAGTTCTGGTATTAGGATTAACTGTGTTTTACTTTGTTGCACAAATCCTGGGAATTGGAGGTTTTACTTTAACCGCTTCGGCAGCTACTGTGAACTTCATTGGATCGGCGGAACCACCTGAACACAAACTTGCACTATGGTACACAAGACCTGCCACCGATTGGGAGACAGAGGCTCTCCCAATCGGAAACGGATATTTGGGCGGAATGGTTTTCGGAGGTGTTGATCAGGAACACATCCAGTTTAATGAAAAAACCCTCTGGGAAGGTGGTCCCGGTCAATTGTCCACATATAATGGCGGTAACAGGGAAGGGGCGGCAAGCTACCTTCCGGCCATAAGACAATGTCTGGCAGAAGGGAATATAAATGCGGCAAAATCCCTGCTGCAAAATTTAACAGGTGTGCTACAGCTTTCAGGGTCGTATCAGCAAACCGAGTTCGGCGCATATCAAAGTTTTGGAGATATATATTTGGATTTTAATCTTCCTTCGAATATAACGGTATCTGATTACCGTCGCGAACTAGACCTTGAAGACGGAATATGCCGGGTATCTTATACATATGAAGATGTGGAATATGTCCGCGAGTATTTCTGCAGCTACCCGGACAATGTGATGGTTATGCACTTGACCAGCGATAAGCCTGGAATGCTGAATTTCGATTTGAGACCAACAACCCCACATACATCAGCAAATATTACTGCTCAAGGCAACAGTATAACAATAAGGGGAAACCTGGCCCGCAATAAAATGGCTTTTGAAGCCCAGTTCAGGATAATGAACGAGGGCGGCCAGCTGCAGGCAGGCAACGGTAAAATAACAGTTTCCAACGCTGATGCGGTAACTATTGTTATGGCTGCAGGTACAGATTATGCCAATGATTACCCTACCTACAAAGGTGAAGATCCTCATGAGAGAGTTGAAACAACAGTCAACGCTGCAGTGGCCAAATCCTATGATGAGCTGAAATCCACCCATTTAAATGATTACCAGGAATTGTTTGGCCGTGTTTCCCTGGATTTGAATGATTCAAAGCCTCAAATACCTACAGATCAGCTACTTACCACCTATTCTCAGACCAAGGACAGAAGCCTTGATGTTCTGTTTTTCCAATATGGCAGGTATCTATTAATATCATCATCACGCGAAGGTTCCCTCCCTGCAAACCTGCAAGGAGTATGGAATAATTCCTTAACTCCGCCATGGAGTAGTGATTATCACTTTAATATAAATCTTCAGATGAATTACTGGCCTGCAGAGGTTACAAACCTGACTGAATGCTCAATACCACTTGTTGATTATGTAGAATCCATTGTGGAACCAGGAAGAGTTACAGCTGCAATTCATAATGGTATAACCGACGGTGGCTGGGTTGTTAATACCATGAATAACCCCTTCGGCTTTACTGCCCCTGGTTGGGATTTCTACTGGGGCTGGGCGCCTACAGCTAATGCATGGATTTGCCATAATCTGTGGGAAAAGTACCAGTTTACACAGAACAAGGAATATCTCGAAAATAAGATATATCCGGTTATTAAAGAAGCCACCCAGTTCTGGACTAAATTCCTTGTTGAAGATACTGATGGCACATTGGTGTCTTCACCATCCTATTCACCGGAACAGGGAGAGGTTTCAGCCGGGTGTACTTTTGACCAGGAACTTATATGGCAACTCTTTACCGACTTCATAGATGCCAGCGAGGTTCTGGGTACGGATGAAGATCTGAGGAACCTGGTAACAGATATGAGAAGCAGGCTGTCTCCTCTTAAGATCGGCAAATACGGTCAGATTCAGGAGTGGAAAGAGGATATTGACGATCCCAATAATACCCATAGGCATATTTCACATCTTGTCGGTCTCTATCCTGGCAATCATATTACAAGGCTGACTCCTGAATATCTGGAAGCCGCAAAGGTAACACTCAACCACAGAGGTGATGCCGGAACAGGCTGGAGCAAGGCAAACAAGATTAATCTCTGGGCTCGTGCACTGGACGGAGACAGGGCATACTCAATTTTCCAGGGCCAGCTTACAGGAAGCACCCTAGAGAATCTTTTCGACACTCATCCCCCTTTCCAGATTGACGGTAATTTTGGAGCTACTGCAGGTGTAGCTGAGATGCTTATTCAAAGCCATCTGGATACAATAGATATTCTTCCTGCACTGCCGTCTGCCTGGAGTACGGGAAGATTTAAAGGTCTCAAGGCCAGAGGCAATTTCGTCGTTGACGTCAGTTGGAGCAACATGAAGGCAGATATTATAAGAATTACATCGGGTTCAGGCAATACATGCAGAGTATCTTATCCTCTGCTGAGCAATGCTTCAGTTGCGACAACTGAAGGGACTCCTGTCAAGAAAGATATAATTGATGAGAATACAATAGAATTTGAGACTGAAGCCGGCAAAACGTATGTAATAAGCTCGATTCCTTCACAATTGCCTGAAAAACCTCAGAATCTGAAAACCAGAAGAACAACTGACAATACTGTGGAATTAACCTGGGATTCGGCGCGTTATGCTTCATCGTATAACGTATACAGAAGAACCACAGGTGACTTTGAGCTGATAGCAACTGGTGTTTCTGAACCCAGGTATGCAGACAATACTGCGGTATATATAGAAGGAGTACCGTACCACTATGCAATAACCGCTGTCAATGACGCAGGAGAAAGTGAAATGTCAGATGAAAAAACTGAAGTAACTTTTGAGTACTTAAGTGACCTTGATTGGGTAAGCGGTACAATCGGTTGGGGAACTATCCAAAGAGACAGGAGTAACGATGGAAATCCAATAAGACTCAGAGGTGAAGACGGTACGATAATTACTTATCAGAAGGGTATAGGCACCCATGCCAATTCTGAAATTGTATATAACATAGCGGGTAAAGGCTATACCTCTTTTGAAAGCTATGTGGGTGTAGATCAGGAAGGCAATCAGTACTCTTCCATTACATTTGAGGTTTGGGTTGACAATGTTAGGGTCTATGACAGCGGCCTTATGAAGGTAGATACACCGCAGAAATTTGTGAATATAGATATTACCGGCAAAAAGGAGATCAAACTGGTTGTTACTGATGCAGGAAACGGAATATCTAACGATCATGGCGATTGGGCGGATGCCATATTCAGAACTCAAATACAGCACATCAATGTCTTGCTGAGTGATATAAAAGTAAACAGTATCAGTATTGAAAATTTTAATCCTTTAATTGATTATTATGAAGTTATTCTGCCGCATGATTCCACTGAGGTGCCTAAAGTAACTGCAACCGCACAGAATACTGGTTCAGATGTAACGATAATAAATGCTTCACAACTTCCGGGAAGCACTACCATTACTGTCACCTCTCCTGACGGAACAAAGGCAAAAACTTATACTATATATTTCAAGCTTGCTGCTGATCCTTCCGCAATTCTTGTTGCAGGATATGATTTTGAAGACATTGAAAATCCAGGTAAAGACAGTTCGTCATACGGCAATAATGGAACCGTTGTTGGCAAGCTAACCTATGTAACAAGGGAAGGCAGTAATGCTGCTGTATTTAACGGAAGCACATATATAACTGTTCCTAGTTCGGAAAGCTTAGAGCTGACAAATGAAGCAACCTTTGACTTCTGGATCAATCCTGACGGATATACAAACTACTGGCAGAAGATAATTCAGAAAATAAATAATCAGACAGGTCGTGGAGGATACCTTATCGATCTTTCACCGCAGGGTAAACTTCGCTTCCATACCGATGATGTAATTGCCAATATGCTTTCGTCATCCACTATACCCATAGGGCAATGGACTCATGTAAGGATTACTTTCAGCCTTGAACGGGGTACAGTGAGAATGTACATAAACGGGGTTCTTGATAAGGAAGCATATGTATCAGGCGGATTTACTACAAGCCAGCTTCCGTTGGTAATTGGTGCGAAACCTGATGGTGGGGATGCCTTTGAAGGAAAGCTTGATAATATAAAAATTTACAATAAGGCTGTTGAAATAGAAGACAAGATGGAATACATACTGGACGGGCATGATACTGTAGCTGCAGGAGATGAAATAGTCTTAACCATAGGTGTCAATAATGCGAAAGCCGTTATTGCCCAGGATTTAACCCTTGTATATAATCCTGAAAACATTGAGTATATAGGCACTGAATCATTGGATGAACGGGTAAGTGTTTTGGCTGAGAAAAAAGATGTACCCGGTACAGTCAGACTTATTGTGGCAGGCAAAGGCATTTCCAACATTATATCCGGTGACGCAGAACTTTTAAAAGTTAAGTTTAAGGCTGTCAGAGAATTTGAAAATGAAACTGTCACTTTAGCTGATATTAAGGTCTCTGATAATAATGGTGTGGTTACCCAAATTAAACCGGTAAGCAAGCAGATAAAGGCATATAAACCGGCATTAAGCCCTGACATTAACGGAGACGGTATAGTGGATATCAGGGATTTGGGAATAGCAGCAGGGTATTATGGTTTGGATGATAAAAGCAGTGAATGGATTAAAGCTTCCAAGGCGGACTTTACCGGAGACGGATATATCGGAATTGATGATCTGATCATAATTGTATTAAAAATTATCAACGGAGCCTAGTGAATAACAAAGTTACGATAAATATTCTTTTTCGGAGGTATGGGGAATGTTTAAAAGACAAATATCTGTCCTGTTATGTTTGGTACTACTTTTTTCGGTTAACACTCTGAAATCACAAGCCCAACAAGATGATAAATTAATAATAGCTCCCAATCCGCAGCGGATTGTATATTCAGGTGACAGCTTTGAACTGACAGCCCAGGTGAACATAATAGGAGCCGGTGACGCGGAGACAAGAGCAGTCGATGAGCTTAAACGTGTACTGGATTCATGTGGTATAAATTATGTCACATCGGACAACATGAGTGATACTCTTACTAACATAATAATCGGGGAGTATTCCGGTGACGAGGCGGATGATTATGCTACAGATTTTGCCAAAAACTACGGCCTGGATTCTGCAGAAGGCCTTTCAAAGGACGAAGGTTACATTATCTATTCAAGCAGTAATGATAACGGAACCATTGCCATAATCGGCATAAACGGAAGAGGTACCTATTACGGTGTCAAATCCTTCAAACAGATTCTTTTCGCCGAAAATGGAACAAATATGCCTGTAGTTTTCATCGATGATTATCCTTCTATAGAATTCAGGGGTGTTGTTGAGGGCTTCTATGGTGAACAGTGGTCCCATGAGAACCGGAAAAGCATTATTGCGTTCATGGGCGAACATAAGATGAATACCTATATATACGGTCCCAAGGATGATCCTTACCACAGGGATTATTGGAGATTGGAATACCCTGCGGCCGAAGCTGCAAAAATACAGGAGCTCGTCAACACAGCCAATAAAAACATGGTTGACTTTTACTGGGCAATCCACCCAGGTTTAAGCATCACATTCACAGAGGGCGATTATAACGCCCTGTTAAACAAGTGCCTCAAAATGTATGATTTGGGCGTCCGCGCTTTTGCCGTTTTCTTCGACGATATTTCAGGGACCGGGGCTGACCCCACAAATCAGGCAAATTTCCTCAACAGACTGAATAACGATCTGGTTAAGGCTAAAGGAGATATAAAACCTCTTATACTGTGCCCGACAGAATACAATAAAGCCTGGGCAAACCCGAATGCCGGCGGATATCTTGACGTAATGGGGAACATGCTTGACCCGAGCATACATTTTATGTGGACGGGTGACAATGTCATGTCCGACATTTCAAAGGCAACTCTTGAATGGGTAAATAGCAGAGTTAAAAGGAATGTTTTTGTATGGTGGAATTATCCTGTAAATGATTACTGCAGAAGCAAGCTTTTGCTTGGAAGAGTCTACGGTTTGTCTAATGATGTGGATAACGCGGCAGGATTTGTTTCGAATCCCATGAACCAGGCTCAGGCTTCCAAGATCGCACTTTATGGCGTGGCAGATTATACCTGGAATGTAACGGCATACGATTATGAGCAGAACTGGCACAGAGCAATTGAAGCCATTGTTCCTGAAGTGGCAGAAGACTTCAAGATATTTGCTGCAAATAATGGCGATACATCCTCCGACCGCTACAGAAGGGCAGAATCAGAATATCTGAAGCCCCTTCTGGATGCATTCCGTGCAAGTATTCAGGCAGGAACATCAATCAAGACTCAGGCACAGGAGCTGGTGCTTGAGTTCAGGAAGATGAGTCAGGCTTCTGTCAATATCCTAGCCAACACAAAGAATAAAGCGCTTCTGGATGAGATAACGCCCTGGCTGAATGCCTTTGAGCAGCTTGGGATTGCCGGAGAATGCGTAATGAAATCCCTGATTGATATAGAAGACGGGAATATGGATGGCTGGTGGATAAATTATCTGGCGGCAAAAGAAGCAATAGAGGAGATGGAGAGAATAGATGAGGAAAGGTCTGAGGGAGTGCAGGTGGCCACATTGCACGTACAGCCTTTCGTACTTGATATGTTAAAGACCTCTGAGGATATGTTCAATTCGAAGCTTACGTATAGGATAGATGGGAGCGTTAAAAATCTGGAGCCTTTTTCATCCTATGGAAGCTCGATAGATATGAGTGCCATGGTTGACAACAGAGACTCTACATATGCATATATCCAGATTCAGCAGGTAAACGGTGACTATTACGGAGTTGACCTTGGCAAGCTGACCCTTGTACATGATATCAGGATACTTCAGGGAAGAACCGATACCGATCATGATATCTTCCAGAGAGGTGTACTTGAATATTCAACCGACGGAAACAACTGGACAGCTATTGGTGGTGAGAGGTCAGGATATAAAATAGTTGAAGAGGGATTGAATGTTACTGCCAGATACATACGTTACAGGCTGACACATGCCGGTATTCCAGGAGGAAAACCAGATCTCTGGACAGCAATAAGGGATTTCAGTGTAAATAATTTATCGGGAATCGCTGAAAATTATACAAACATAAAAGAACTTTCAGGATTAAATATAACAAAGGACGAGACAGGCAATTCACTTGTATACCCGTCAGCCGGAGATATTCCGTTTAAAGCAGATGGTTACTTTGGCATCAGATTCCCGGATTTAAACATAATATCAGGAATAAGGGTTAAAATTTCAGGCAACGACAGTTTGAATATAACTGAAAATATAGGCATTCAATGGTCATATAACGGCATAGAATGGGAAGATATTGATGTTCAAAGCAATGACGGAACATTTACAGGCTCCGGGCAGATTCCGCTGGTATATCTAAGGGTCATAAATAAAGGGACAGATGACCTTCAGATTAATATAGATGAGTTTACAATAGAACTGCCTGCTGAGGCTGAGGCAAGCACTAATGCACCTGTTTATTCAGGAAGCGCTGCGAATCTGATAGACGGAAACCTTCAGACTTTGCTCTGGACAAAAGCTCAAAGCATCGGCCAGTACTATCTGGTGGATCTTGGCGCATCAGTTCCACTTTATGATATATCAGTCTACCAGGGTACCGGGGATTATATCAGATCAGGTAAAATAGAGGTTTCTAATGATGCAACAAACTGGACCGAATTGGAGCATAGCTCTGAAATCACTTCATCGTTCCTTATTTCAAAAGCCAATGCCGGAGGAAATGCTTTCAGGTATATCAGAGTATTGATAACCGGAGAAAGCAACTACTGGACTCAGCTATATGAAATAACATGGAACGAAACGGTTCCCGAAGAAGTTCCATCCCTTGTTACCGGGACTCCGACCGGTGATTTGTACAAAGCCGCCGATGGCAGAATAAACACGGCTTATATAGCTCAAAGTGCGCCACAGGCATGCGAGTATATAACCTACAGGCTTAGTGACATCAGGGAAATATCGGCATTTTCTGTACTGCAGTCTGACAATGCCATTTCCGGTGCAACTGTAGAAATAAGAACCCTGGAAGATGGATGGAAGACAGCCGGGATTTTAAATAAAGCCTACAACCTTATAACGCTTGATAAGCCATATAAAGTTCTGGAAATAAAACTGCTATGGCAGAATAATGGTGTAATTCCCGAGATATATGAAATAGTAACCAATCTTAAGGATGCTGTTACTGATGATTCTCTGAAAGTATTATTGGAGACTGACGGTGAAGTTTATCCGGGAGAGGAATTCTCAGTATCAGTAAAAATAGAAAACGCTCAGAACATAATTGCCCATGATTTAACATTCAGTTACAATCCCGAAAACCTTGAATTTTTAAAAGCAGAATCGGCATCAGAGGGTATTGAAATCCTGGCAGTTGACAGCAGAATACCCGGAACTATAAGGATAGCATCCGCTGGCACAGGGCTTGGAAATGTCATTAATGGCGATAAGAAAATTCTGAAGCTGACATTTAGAACTGTTGCAGATTTTGCTACAGAAACAATATTCTTCGATAGTGCCCAATTATCAAATGATTCAGGTGATGTATATACAGCAAAAACGTTTGGAACAGTAATTGCACCAAAAGTTGAAATGGATGCAGATGTCAACAAAGACGGAAGAATCAGCATTGCTGATTTGGGGATTGTTGCATGGTATTACGGCGTCAGGGAAGGCGACAACGAATGGGCACAAGCAAAAGCAGGAGACATGGATCACGATGGAATAATAAGCATTATGGATCTTTCGTACATTGCAGGCAAGATTATATCAGCAGATTAAGATTTAAAAATGTGTTAATAGGAGGCAAAAGTATCATGAAAAAAATTATATCTGTTTCTTTAGTGATAACGATACTTTTGAGCTTTTGCACCGCTGTTTTTGCTAACACTGATAATGGTTACCCTGAATGGAATAACAACCCTGAGATTTTTGAAATCAACAGAGAGCCGGCTCATGTAACATCGGTGCCCTATGCCACTATAGAAGAGGCTTTAGCCCATAAAATGGAAGAATCTCCTTATTACATGAGTCTGAACGGTAGCTGGAAGTTTAGTTGGGCGAAAAACCCCGATGAAAGAATAGCCAATTTTTATGAAGAGGATTTTGATGTAAGCAGATGGGATAATATTCAGGTTCCAGGCAGCTGGCAAACACAGGGATATGACTATCCTATATATGTCAATGTTACATATCCGTGGACGGGGGTTGAGAACCCATCTCCGCCCTATGCTCCCACAAAGTATAATCCCGTAGGCTCATACAGGCGCACTTTTACAGTTCCCGAAAATTGGGAAGGCAGAAAGGTATTTCTTTCCTTTGAAGGTGTGGAATCGGCATTTTATGTATGGGTAAACGGCCAGTATGTAGGATATGGTGAGGACAGCTTTACGTCTAAGGATTATGATATTACAGAATATCTTAAGGAAGGCGAAAACAGTATTTCGGTTGAGGTTTACCGCTGGTGTGATGCAAGCTGGATTGAGGATCAGGACATGATCCGCCTAAGCGGAATTTTCCGTGATGTATTTCTCTATTCGACACCGAAAGCTCATGTGAGAGATTTCTGGTTGACAACTGATCTTGATGATGAGTATAAGGATGCAGATTTGAATATTGAAACCGAAGTTATAAACTATAACGATGAAGTTTTTGAAGGTACGGTTGAGATCATCCTTTATGGCCCCGACGGGAACCATGTATTTGATGAACCTGTTATCCTTGACATAGAGAAAATTGGACCCAGCGAACTTGTAACGCTGAAAGACAGCAAATTTGTCGAGAATCCGCTTAAATGGTCGGCAGAATATCCTAATCTGTATACTGCGGTTATCACCCTGAAAGATTCATCAGGAGCTATACTTGAGACTCAGAGCTGCAGGGTCGGATTCCGCGAAATCGAGAAAGTAGGCGGAGAAGTCAGGATTAATGGCGTACCTTTAAAAATCAAGGGTGTCAACAGACATGAAATTGATCCTGTTAACGGCAGATATGTAACCAGGGAAAGAATGATTGAGGACATTACCCTCATGAAGCAGCACAATATCAATACCGTTAGAACATCCCACTATCCCAATGATCCTGAATGGTATGAACTCTGCGATGAATATGGTCTTTATGTAATAGACGAGGCTAATATTGAATCCCATGGCGCAAGAAACATTATTCCTCAGAGTGATCCAAGATGGACGGCCAATGTTCTTGATCGTGTAAAGAGTATGGTCGAGCGGGATAAAAACCATCCTTCGGTAATAATATGGTCCTTGGGTAATGAATCATCAGGAGGCAGCAACTTTGCCCAGGCAGCAAACTGGATAAAAGCCAATGATCACACCAGGCTCACTATTTACGAAGGCTACTCCGACATAGTTGATATTATCAGCTCAATGTACAGGGATCCGTCAACCATTGAGGCTTACGGAAAAGCAGGAACACAGAAACCCTATCTGGCTATTGAATATGCACATGCTATGGGGAACAGCGTAGGAAACCTTTATGAATATCTGGATGTCTTCTATAAATATTCCAATATTTTAGGAGGATGTATCTGGGATTGGGTGGATCAGACACTTTTGTGGCCTACCCCTGTTAAAACCTATGTAAAGGATATGAGCGCATCCAAGCTGGAATCCCTTGCCACCGGAAATCTTGAAGACGGTATTGACGGCAAGGCATTGAATGGATATGCAGTACTGCCTGATGTTGAACAGCTGAATATTAAAGGCACCAACGGAATTACTGTTGAAGCCTGGGTCAAGCCTGAGGTTCCCGCAAGCGGGCATAATGAGTTTGTGACCAAGGGCGACAAACAGTTTGCGCTTAAACAGAATACCAATTTGAACGGAAGGAACATTGTTGAATTCTTTGTCTATGATGCTGATTCGACAGAAAAGTGGGTTTCTGTTAATGTTGATACACCGTCCGATGGCTGGTACGGGCAGTGGCATCATCTTGCAGGGACCTATGATGGATCTCAGTTAAAGCTTTATATAGACGGTGAGCTTAAAGCAACCAAGAATCATACCGGTGGCATTGATGAAAGTGCTTATCCTGTGGCAATCGGCAGGAATATGGAACATAGCCGCAATATGAGCGGGTTGATTGATAATGTGCGTTTATATAACAGAGCCCTTACTCTGGAAGAACTGAATGATGCCACAAGGACTCCTGACGATGAAAGCGTAGTATTGTGGATGGATTTCGAAGAATACAGAGAAGAGGGACCTGATGTAAAAGAATATTATGCCTATGGCGGTGACTGGGGAGATAACCCCAATGACGGGAACTTCTCCGCCAATGGTCTTGTTTCATCTGACAGGACTATTCAGCCCGAAATACTTGAAGTTAAAAAGCAATATCAGGATATAGTATTTGATGAAGTCAATCTGCTGGAAGGAAAAATAAAAATTACAAACAGGTTCCTGTTCAGCAATGTTAACAAATTTAACGGAAAATGGACTCTTATGGCCGATGATAGAGTAATTCAGGAAGGTTCCCTGAACGGCCTGGACATAAAGCCTCAGCAATCGGCCGAGGTAATAATACCTTACAGCATGCCTGAACTGGAACCAGGTGTTGAATACTGGCTCAATATAAGCTTTACTCTGGCAGAGGATACCCTTTGGGCTGAAAAAGGATATGAAATAGCGAAGGAACAATTCAAAATGCCGTTTAATGTTCCTGATGATGAGTCACGGAGTCTTTCTGACATGCCGGACATAGAAATTAATGAGGCTGAAGACAGCCTTGAAATAAACGGTGAAAACTTTGCCGTGACTTTTGACATGGAATCCGGAACAATCAGTTCATGGAAATATAATGGAAAAGATTTAATTAAAGAAGGACCGGTTCCCAATTTCTGGAGAGCTCCGATAGATAATGATATCGGCAACGGAATGCCGACCAGAACTGCTACATGGAGAAATGCCGGTAAAAACAGGCAGATAGTCAAAACTGACGTTTCCAGGATTGGGTCCAAAGCTGTAAAAATAAGTGTTGAGGCAAAACTGCCAACAACATACGTATCTGAATACAGAGTAACATATACCGTTTTCGGCAGCGGTCAGATAGTGGTTGAGAGTACCCTGGATGCTGCCTCAGGAAATTCTGAAATTCCTGAAATCGGTATGATGATGACAATTCCGGAAGAGTATGAGAACCTGACATGGTACGGAAGAGGTCCGCAGGAGAACTACTGGGATAAAAATACAGGAGCACATGTAGGCCTGTATTCAAGCACTGTTGAAGAACAGTTCTATCCATATGTACGCCCCCAGGAAACCGGAAACAAGACCGATGTAAGATGGGTTGCCCTTACAGATGATAATGGCTTCGGGTTGCTCGCCGCAGGCATGCCGGTTATGGAGGTTAATGCTTTGCATTACACTCCTGAAGCGCTTTATGCTGCTGGACACCCATATGAACTTACACGGTCAGATGATATAATTTTGAGGATCAACTATAAACAGATGGGTGTTGGCGGCGACAATAGCTGGGGAGCAAAGCCTCATGCACAGTTTATGCTGAACAGCGGCAACAGCTACAGCTACAGTTATACGCTAATGCCTGTTGAAAATGTTGCAGAAGCCATGTCTTTAAGCGACAATGTTCCGACAACTGAGCTTATAAGAGACATCAAGGTAAACGGAAAGAGCATAGAAAACTTTAATCCTTCGGTTTATAAGTATGATGTGGAGCTGCTTGAAGGCACATTCACCGGCATACCGACCGTTGAAGCCATACCATCAATGAAGGATGTAGACATAACAATTACTCAGGCAAAAGAACTTCCAGGCCAGGCTGTTATAACAGCAAAATCAAGGGATGGATTGCTCAGCAGCACCTATGTTGTAGATATCAGAGCTATAGATTATGTCTACCTGAGTGATATTGACTGGGTAAGCGCTACAGTCGGCTGGGGTACCATACAGAAGGACAGAAGCATTGATGGAAACACAATTACACTCAGAGGAGAAAACGGACAGCCGGTTACATATCAGAAAGGAATAGGAACCCATGCCATATCTGAAATAGTATATGATATCTCCGGCAAAAACTATGAAATCTTTGAAGCCTATGTGGGCGTAGACCAGGAGATGACATATACAGCAAGTATCGTTTTCCAGGTATGGGTGGACGGAGAAAAGGTCTATGACAGCGGTATCATGTATCCCGGCACTTCTCAGAAGTATGTCAGTGTAAATGTCGCAGGAAAGAATGAGCTTAAGCTTGTGGTTACCGATGGAGGAAACGGAATCGGTTCTGACCATGGCGACTGGGCAGATGCAAAGCTGTACATATCCAAAAATCCGACAGTGACAGAAATAAAACCGGTAAACATTACTACCTTTGCTGGTGTTGCACCAAAGCTTCCACAACAGGTAACGGTCGTTTACAGCAATGGATCAACATTCAGTGCAGACGTGGTATGGGAAGATATTGATCCTGCTCAGTACGCTCAGCCGGGTACATTCTCAGTAGAAGGAACTGTTGAGGGTACCGAACTGAAGGCTGTTGCAAATGTAACAGTGATTCAGGGGCCTGAGAGAACTGCCGTAGTTCTTACCGGGCCCGATGTGGTTAATGTAAATGAAAACTTTACCATTGAGCTTGGACTTAACAAAGCATCAAATATCATGGCTCAGGATATTACAATCAGCTACAATGCCGAGGACCTTGAGTTTGTCAGCGTCGAAGCAGTTGACTCTTCTAAGGTTGACATAATAGAGACAGTTGAAAATGCAGATTCAGTAAGGCTTATCATCGCAAGCATGGGAAGAGACAATGCGGTTAATTCTTGTGAGAGCTTTGTCAGGATTACTTTTAAAGCAAAGAAATCATTTGAGGTAGAAATCATAACTGTTACGGAAGCTTTATTGTCAGATGGCCAGGGTAACGAAATTGCTGCCGAAGGGACGAGTATTATGATCAGATGCAACGCATTCAATCCTGACCTCAACGGCGACGGAAGAGTAAGTATAGGTGATTTGGCTATTATCGCCAAATACTTTGGGAAAACCAGTAATGATGCCAGTTGGCCTGAAGCAAGAGCAGCAGACACCAATGGGGACAATTGTATAGATATAGAAGATCTTGTGTACTTAGCTTTTAGACTTTTGATGGCAGATTAATAAAAATAAAACTAAAGGAGCTGTAAAGTATGTCAAAAAATAAAGGTGTCACTAAATGGTTATCTTTATTGATTACTTTAACAATGCTGTTTTCAGCTTTTCCCGGTGTTATTTTGCCGTTGCCGGCAAAAGCTGAAGTCTCCACATTTGGGGATGCAGATGAATTAATTAAACAGGATCACAATGTCTTTACTTTCAGCGACGGCTCCAGAAATTTTAAAATTACGTTTTATACGGATGATATAGTACGTATTCAGGTATCATCTCCTGACGGGGTATTCCGTGAAGCCAAGGAAATGAACTGGCCTAACGGATCCTCCAGGGAAGATATAGATATGCTTGTCAATTCTGATAAGCCTAATCTGGGTTTTGAAATACCTGATATAACCATGACTGACGAGGGCGATTATTATAAACTGGCAAGTTCAGAGTGTGTTCTGAGAATTAATAAGTCGACTGTGATGTTTTCCATGTACAAAGCGGACAATTCAACTCTGCTTTGGAAGGAAGCATCGGTCCTTAAGTACGGCGCCAACGGTACCGTACAGACGCTGGAATCGTCTGCCGGTGAATACTTCTACGGCTGTGGCATGCAGGGAGGATACTTCAATCATAAGGGAAGAAAGGTCCTCATCGCACCCGATTATAACTGGGATGATGGCGGGGCATCCAACCCTGCACCGTTCTACTGGAGCAGCCGTGGCTATGGCGCCTTCAGGAATACATATGACAGCGGTTCATATGATTTCAGCGACTCTTCGATTGTAAAAACCTATCATAATGAAGACCGGTTTGACTGCTTCTATATGGTAGGTGATACTCCTCAGGAGATTTTGAGCCATTATACTGATCTGACAGGGAAACCCAATTTTATACCGCGATGGGGTCTGGGAATCGGTTATGCGAATTATTATGAAAAGCTGAGTCAGGATCAGCCGCCGTACTTCGGTGACACAAAATATGCCGATGACGGGCTTGAAAGTATATTCAAGATGTACAGGATTACAGATGCATTCAAGGATAATGACTTTCCGTTGGCATTTGTAATCCCGAACGACGGATACGGTAGCGTAGTGGACAATGATGAGCTCAAAATATTCGGAGAAACAATATTGAATAATAACGGCGTAAGACTGGGAGCCTGGACATCAACCGGTCTTAAAGATTTTGACACATGGGTAAGAAATGGTCTACGCATGGTCAAGCTTGATGTGGGCTGGGTCGGCACAGGCTATTCCATGGCTCTTGACGCAACAAGACAGGCCTATAACAATATAGTAAACAACTCAAATGACAGGGCTTATATATGGTCATGCTGCGGCTGGGCAGGTACCCAAAGGTATTCTGCAATCTGGTCCGGTGACCAATATGGTAACTGGGAATACATCCGTCAGACAATACCGACATACATTGGTGCAGGTCTTTCGGGCAACCCGTTTGTAGGAAGTGATATTGACGGTATTTTCAGCGGAAGTGCTGATACTTACACAAGGGATCTTCAATGGAAATGCTTTACTCCGTTGATGTTAAATATGGACGGATGGGCAGGTAATCGTGCAAAAGCTCCCTTTGTCGATGATGAAACTCATACGGAAATAAATGGAAAATATTTGAAGTTGCGGTCAAGATTAATGCCATATCTTTATACTTATGCCGCAGAAGGCGCACAAACCGGTATTCCAATAGTTAGGGCAATGTTCCTGGAATTCCCTGATGATCCGAATACCTACGGCAATCTCGTAAAGTACCAGTTTATGTGCGGTGAAAACTTGCTGGTAGCCCCTGTCTATACTGATACTACTGTGAGAAACAACATATACCTGCCTGAGGGCAAATGGATTGATTATTGGTCCGGAGATGAATACAAGAGCGAGGGTGAAATACTGAACGGATACAGTGCTCCTCTTGAAGTATTGCCTTTGTTTGTAAGGCAGGGAGCAATAATTCCAATGTATCCCGAATCGCTGTATGACGGAGAGCCCGGTTTTAATACCGAAGTTACCTATGATATTTATCCGTATGGCTACTCAAGCTTCACACTGTATGAAGATGACGGAAGTTCGAGAGAATATCTTGAAGGGGCAAGCTCAAGCATTCATATTGCCTCTGACGCTCCCGAAGGAGGAACCGGTCCATTGACGGTTACAGTCGGACAGACAGTAGGAACATACGAAGGGCAACCTAAACGGAGAAATAACGTTTTAATGATACATACAAGGGAAAAGCCCACAGAAGTTAAGCTTAATGATGAAGTGCTGGCTAACGAGAAGGGAAAATATGAAGAATTCGTTTCCAGCAATGAGGCTGCGTGGTTCTATGATGCAGATGAGAAGCATGGTATACTTTATGTCAAGACAGGTGAAAGCACAATTACCGATACTGGATATACTGTGTTTATTCCTAACTGCAAGACCGATGTTGAAACTGAAGAATCGTCAGAACCGATAATTACATACAATGAAATCGACCGCTCAAATATGACGGCAACTGCCGATTGCTATCAGCCGGGATATCCTGCCAGCAATGTACTTCAGAGTATTGATACCACAAATGACATTTGGGATACACCATGGGGAATATCCTACGGAGCATCTTTGGTTGAACTGCCTCACTGGATTGAAATAGATCTGGGCGGAACCTTTGATGTTGACAGGATAAAACTTGTACCCAGATCCAACAGCTCAAACGGTACCTTTATAACCTTTAAAGTTGAGTACAGGGATGAATCCGGCCAGTATCATGAAATAGGCACATATAACTGGTCTGACTGGCCGACATCCCGTGACCCCAGAAATATTGATTTCGATACAGTGAGAGCTACTGCCATTAAAATAACTGTCACTGACTCGGGCGGAAGCGGCAATGATCCGTCGGATCCGCTGTATGGGAAGAAAACCAATGCTGCTCTGGCTGATTTCTACGCTTATACAAAGGAAATAACCTATCCGGGTGAAGGAAAGCCTGAGGTACCAACAGGTCTTGCTGCTGAGGCAATTGATAATACAAGTATAAAGGTTACATGGAATACTGTCCCCGGTGTTAAGTACTACGATATCAAGATAGACGGCCTGATTATAAACAATGTAACATCTCCTTATACTGCAACAGGCCTGGAATCCGAATCAACCCATGAATTCAGTGTCAGGGCAAGAAATGATTCAGTTGCCGGTGACTGGTCGGAAGCTGTTTCAACTACAACGCTGCCTGATTCGAGAAGATTCTGCCTGTCTCCTTCAGCACTGACTGCTACAGCCACATCTTATCAGCCGGGTGAAGAACCGGCAAATGCTGTTGACGGCAATGAGAGCACGGTATTCCATTCCAAGTGGTATACGGGAAATGTAAATCCGCAATGGCTATGGATAAAGTTTGACAAGTCCTATGAAATAAATGGACTGAGTTATCTACCAAGGGCTGACGCCGGAAACGGCACTATAACTAAATACGAGATATACACATCAACAGATGGCGGAACGACTTACACAAATAAAGTAGCCGAAGGTTCGTGGGCAAGAGACAATACAGAGAAAAAAGTAACTTTTGATCCGGTTACAGCGCAAGGCATTGCCATCAAATGTATCGAGTCGGTCGGAGGCTTTTGTTCGGCAAGAGAGGTCTACGTATATTCAACTTCTTTGCAAACAGGCCGTGTAGAGAGTGTTGAAATGGATAAACCCGCCGTCACAATAAAGGTCGGCGATACTACGATCTTAAAGGCCATAGTCCTCCCGTCAAATGCATTTAACAAAAATGTTTCATGGTCAAGTGACAATCCTTCTGTGGCTGTAGTTGATGATAATGGTGTAGTATCAGGCATCAGTGCGGGAACGGCTGTAATTACTGCCATTACTGAAGACGGTAACTTCACGGCTACAAGTACCGTTACCGTAAAAGAAGCAAGCCTGAACAAAACTGCTGCAGCTCTGACAGGACCGGATAGTGTTGCTCCTGATGAAGAATTCACTATTGTATACGGACTCAGGAATGCTGAGAAAGTTATGGCCCAGGATGTAAAGGTAAGTTATGACTATGAAAAATTAGAATTTATTGATGCCTTGCCCTTGGACAGCAACAGGGTAAGTATTCTTCAGAAATCCGTTAAAGACGGAACAATAAGGCTTATTATCGCAAGCATCGGCCGTGAAAATTCGATTAATGGCGATGCGGATTTGCTTGAGCTGAAATTCAGAGCCAGAATTCCAATTCAAAATACTGTAATAAGTGTTTTAGAAGCTGCACTTTCCAACGGTGAGGGAATATTGACCTATGCTAAAACTGCAAACAAACAGTTAAGTGCCATAGCTTATAATCCAGATGTTAATAATGACGGCAGAGTAAGTATCGGTGATCTTGGAATTGTAGCTTATTACTATGGATTGGATAGCTCAGATACCGGATGGGAAAGTGCAAGAATTGCAGATGTAAACTTTGATAATAAGATAGACATCTTTGATCTGGTTATAGTTGTTCAGAAATTGCTTGACATGGAAAAATAATTTTGTAAGGGATGATGGTGATGAAAGCAAATAAATTCCTTGTAATGGTGTTTTTGTGCTTAACGGTGTTTGCTATATCGAATAATGTCGTGCTGGGGCAGGTCAGTGACCCAGCACCCCATTACCCTATACCGACTGAACAGCAATATAACTATCAAAGTCTTGAACTTACGGCCTTTATTCACTTTGGAATGAATACATTTACTGATGTTGAATGGGGTAGCGGAAAGGAAGATCCCCGATTGTTCAATCCAACTGAATTGGATGCTGAACAATGGGTTACAGTACTGAAAGAGGCTGGTTTCAAGCAAATCATATTGGTGGCTAAACACCACGATGGTTTTTGTCTGTGGCCAAGTACCTACACAGAGCACTCGGTTAAAAACAGCCCTTGGAAGAACGGACAGGGTGATGTGGTAAAAGAACTTTCGGATGCTTGTCATAAGTATGGCGTAAAGTTCGGAATTTATATCTCGCCCTGGGATGCCAATTCTCCTTATTACGGGCAGGGTGAAGCCTATAATGATTATTTTGTCAACCAGCTTACTGAACTTTTAACCAACTATGGGGAAATAAGCGAGGTTTGGTTTGACGGGGCAAAAGGAACCGATGTGGAGCAGGAATATGACGTTGAGAGATGGATACAAACAATAAGAAAATTACAGCCAAATTGCATAATCTGGTCGCCGATAGGTCCTGACGCAAGATGGGCCGGCAACGAGCAGGGTATAGCAGGCGACCCTATGTGGGCAAAGATAGATATTGAAAAATTGAGTATGTCAGGCAATTCCTCATCATATTTGAATACAGGTGAGGCTTATGGAAATACCTGGATGCCCGCAGAATGTGATGTTTCTATAAGACCCGGCTGGTTCTACCATGCCTCCCAGGACAATCAGGTTAAATCTCTGGAAAAGCTTCTGGACATATACTACAAATCTGTGGGAAGAAACTCAGTATTGCTTTTGAATGTTCCTCCCGATAAGAGAGGGCTTATCCATGATAATGACATAGCAAGGCTTCAGGAATTTAAGAGGATAATTGATGAGACCTTCAAAACAGATTTGGCCTTTGGTGCAACCGTAACTGCGGACAGTGTACGGGGTAACGATACCGAAAGGTTTGGACCGGTCAATGTTATTGACGGAGATGACGGGACTTATTGGGCTACAGATGACGGAGTCACCACAGGCAGTCTGGAGCTGGATTTCGGGAAAGAAATAACCTTCGATGTAATAAATATTCAGGAGTATATAAAGCTGGGACAGCGTGTTTCAAAGTTTAATATTGAAGCATGGGACGGAAGCGAATGGTATGAGATATTCGCGGGTACAACAATAGGTTATAAGCGCCTTGCCCGCATAGCTCCGGTCACTTCATCAAAAATACGCATCAATATTCTTGAATCCCAGGCATGCCCTTTAATTAAGACGGTTGGAGTATATAAACAACCAAAGGAAGTTTCCGAGTCAGTCGTACCCAAGGGCGCAACAATTATAGATGATTTTGATACAGGGACGGGGTTAAATGAGTTTGAATTTTCATCGGGATGGAGAACAGGTACCAGCTCAGACCACTTTGACAGTACCGAGCATTATACAACTAATACGAACGACTATTTCCAGATAAGGTTTACAGGTACCAAGATTTATCTGTTCGGTGCCGTGGATCCCAATCACGGAATAATGTCGATCTCAATAGACGGTGGTGCCCCCTTTGATGTGGATACTTATTCACCGGTAAGAAAAACCAGAACATTGATTTATGAAAGCCCTGATCTTTCACCGGGTGAGCATATCATAAGAGTCAGCGCAACAGGAAGAAAGAACCCCAATGCCGGCAAAGCTGATCTTCAAATTGACAGAGCTGCCGTTTTGAATAACGAATATGGTACCTTTGAATTTGCCGCTTCAGAATTTACGGTTAATGAAGCTGCAGGACCTGTGGAAATAACAATCAACAGGGTTGGCGGCAGCACCGGGCAGGCTGAGGTAGATTATCTGACAAGGAATGGCACTGCCATAAGCGGTACTGATTATCAGGAATGGTCCGGAACATTGTTCTTTGACGATGGTGAGACTTCCAAGAGTTTTATAATCACAATTATTAATAACAAAGTATATAAGGGTGACAGATACTTTACCGTTGAATTGAGCAACGCGACGGGAGGAGCAGGAATTGGCTTCAGAGATTATGCGAAAGTTACCATTCTTGAAGATGAGAAGCCGCTGGATTTTGATGTTAACAATGACGGAAAAATTAATGTCGGAGACCTGGGTATAATATCCAAATTCTACGGATTTAAGGAAGACAACAGCTACTGGGAAACAGCCAGAAAGGCTGATGTTGACGGAAACGGGGCTGTAGAGATAATTGACCTTGTTTTAACAGCCAACGCAATTCTAAAAAAATAGTATTACGAATGACATACAGGTTTATGCCGTTCTGAATTCTTCTTATGCTTACAACTAAGCCAGCAGTATATACATGACGTTTTGAGTTTTTAAAATGGGGCAATAACAGGTATAACTAATAAACTAATCTCCTGTTGCTGCAAATACTTGTTTACTGTGATGAATAAGGAGGATTGGAATGAAATTACGTTTTTCAGTGATAATGATACTCATTCTGTCATTAATTTTAATGCCCTTTCAACAAAACATTGTCTTTGCTGAAGATATATCCGGGCAATATATTTTGACTAATCTTGCCCTGAACAAAAATGCCTATTCTTCGGCCAATGAAACCGCAAGCTTTACCCCTGATCTTGCCGTGGACGGTGATACTTCTTCCAAATCTTCCAGATGGTCCAGCGGTTCGAGCTTTCCGGGACAGTGGATATATATTGATCTGGGTGGCAAGGCAACCGTTGAAAAAATTAAGCTGTACTGGGAGGCCGCATATGCTACAAGATACATAATACAGGTTTCAGATGACACACAGTCCTGGAATGATATATATACACAGAATAACGGGACGGGCGGCGTAGAGGAAATTGTATTGTCAGCTTCTGTAGATGCCCGTTATGTAAGGGTTTATATGGTGGAAAGGTCTAATGTCTGGACCTCGGTATCCCTTTATGAGGTTGAGATTTACGGATATGGTGACAATATTGAACCTACGGCCAAGGATGTTGCCAGCAGCATCACTTCAATCGATGCACCTGAAAAAGGGGAATGGAAATTAACTCTGCCTGAAATTCCCGAAGGATATTCCATATCAATAAAAGGTTCCGACAGAGAAGCGGTTATCGGATTGGATGGCAGAATATACCCACCATTGGTTGACGCTGTGGTTAACCTTACCTTTGAGGTTGTACGGCTTTCAGATAACACTACGGCACTTACTGACACCTTTGAAATAACTGTACCAGGGACAGAGGATATAGATCCTTCTGCAAACGAAGTTCCTAAAGTCATTCCAAGTCTCAGAGAATGGGTTGGGAGAAAAGGAAGCTTTACTATGGGGCACGACTCAAAAATTTATGTTGACCCGAATTATTATGATGAGCTTAAAGACATCGCAGAGGTCTTTGCTGAGGATATGCGTGATATAAACGGATATTTGCCTGAGGTCGCCACAAGCAGGCCGGATACGGGTGATTTTTACCTGACCCTTAACTGCTCTGATGAAGGCTTGGGAGAAGAGGGCTATTATTTCGATGTAGATGATGTTGTTACAATATCGGCAAACACTCCGAAAGGTGTGTTCTACGGAACAAGAACCGCCCTTCAGGTATTGGTACAGGACAGCGGAAAGGATAATATTCCCAAGGGTATTGCGCGTGATTACCCGAAATATAAATCCCGTGGCTTCATGCTGGATGTGGGGCGCAAATACTTTCCAATGAGCTTTTTACAGGATTGTGTAAAATTAATGTCATGGTACAAGATGAATGAATTCCAGGTTCATCTCAATGATAACTATATATGGATTAATGAAAACAACTGGCAGACAGCTTATGCGGCCTTCCGGCTTGAAAGCGAGAAACATCCCGGCCTTACAGCCAAAGATGGAAGTTACTCCAAGGCGGAATTTGCTGCACTGTTTGACATGGCTGAAAAATATGCCATTAATATAATCCCGGAAATTGACACACCTGCTCATTCTCTCGCACTGACTCAATATATGCCTGAGATATCCAGCTCTTTATATGGAAGGGACCATCTGGATCTTAATAACTCTCAAACATATGAGCTGGTGGATGATATTTTTGAAGAGTACCTGCCCATATTTAAAGGCCAGAATGTACATATAGGTACCGATGAATACAATCAGGCCGAGTCAAAGAAATTCCGTGAGTATACAAACCGTTATATCAGTATGATTAAAAACAGCGGGAAAACACCTCGGTTATGGGGTTCTCTTACCAGAATGAAGGATGATCCACAAACAACTGTGATTTCCGATAATGTTGTCATGAACCTGTGGAACGATAGCTGGGGTGAAGTAAACGAGATGTTCAGCCTCGGTTTCAAGGGAATAAACACCGCCGACAGCCTGCTTTACATCGTTCCGGCAGCAGGATATTACAGGGATTATCTGGACTGCAGGTCACTGTACAATTCCTGGGAACCTACTGATTTTGGATATACCATAGTATATCCGGGACATCAGCAACTTCTGGGGGGAATGTTCTGCATATGGAATGACGGAATCGGCAACGGTATAACCACATTCGACGTTTATGACAGAGCACTGCCCGCTGTTCAGACCCTTGGCGAAAAAATGTGGAGCGGCAACAGAAACGATCGCATCAGTTATTATGAATTCCAACAGCTTGCCAAAACTTTAGGATCAGCTCCCAATTCAAATCCTGAAAGAAATGTTGGAAGCGTAAGCGATGTTGTCCTGGATTATTCTTTTGATGATGAGAATAATCCAGGACGCGACGGGTCAGGCAACAGTTACGATGCCCAGGTCGGAGAAGGCATGTGGATTTCTGAAGGAAAGGTCGGCGGAGCTGTAGAGTTTAAACAGTCAACTGATCATATATCCACACCGGTTATGAGCAAAGGTTTCCCATGGTCTGTCTCCATGTGGGTCAAACCTGCAGCCAACGGAGCAGATGAACAGATACTCATGGAATCTCCGGATGGAGTATTGAAACTCAGACAAAAGAATACCGGAAAGGTCGGATTCTCAAGGGAAGGGTATGATTATTCCTTTAATTACACCGTCCCGACAGGAGAATGGACACACTTGGTGTTCACAGGAGAGCTCACCAGAACTTCGCTCTATGTAAACGGCGAATTTGTTGAAACCATCGACAGTACCGGAAGTGTAAGCAATACAGGTACCTTTGTTCTTCCGCTTGAAACCATAGGAAGCAAATCCAGTTCATTTACTGGTATACTGGATGAACTCAAGGTATATGACAGAAAACTCGAAGACTATGAAATTAAAATACTGGCAGGTATTGCAGATAATATTCTTGTAAGCAGTATTACTGTAGATGGAAAGAAAATAGATAGCTTTGATCCGGAAGTATATTCCTACCGCTACAAGGTCATGAGAAGCCTGTCCAACATGATTCCAAAGGTCGAAGTAACACCGGTAAGTGATGATATATCAATTGAAATTATAAATCCGCAGAGCCTTCCAGGAGAAACAATTATCAATGCATCTTCCAAAGATGGTCCTGTTACCGCAACTTACAAAATCACCTTTGATGTAGTTGATGAAATTTATCTGAGCGATATTGAATGGGTTTCTGCTGATGCAGGCTGGGGCACAATCAGAAAGGACATGAGTATTGATGGAAATTCCATAAGGCTCAGAAGCGAAAGCGGTACAACAGTTACATATCAGAAGGGAATAGGAACCCATGCCAATTCTGAGATTATATATGACATCAGCGGCAAGGGGTATGGAATCTTTGAAGCATATATCGGTGTCGATCAGGAAATGGGACCTGCTACCGCTGCAAGTATAACCTTTGAGGTTTGGATGGACGGCAGGAAGCTTTATGACAGCGGGCTTATGACTTCCACCACCCCTCAGAAGTTTGTGAGCCTCGATATTACTGGAGGCAAACAATTAACACTTATTGTTACTGATGCCGGCAATGGAATAGGCTCAGACCATGGTGACTGGGCAGATACAAAATTCAGAACTGCTGAGATTGCCGCTGAAACGGGTACTGCGCTTCTGGGGCCTGACCATGCAGGGTTGAATGAAGAATTTGAAATAATTCTGGGACTTACGAACGCCAAAGATGTAATGGCTCAGGATATTTCAATAGCTTATAACCCTCACAACATCGAATTCCTAGATGCAGTTTCTTACGACAGTCAAAAAATCAGCGTTTTACAGTATCACCAGCCCGAGACGGGCACACTGAGGCTGATTGTTGCAAGTAACGGATCAGGTAATTCAATAAACAACGATGCTTCTGTTGCAAAGCTCAAATTCAGGGTCAAGAAATCCTTTGAGAAGGAAACCATAAAGGTCACTGAGGCTGTTCTGTCAGACGGATATGGAAATCTGACGTTTGCCGCAGTCTCCGGTATAGATATTTATTTCAGGCAGACGTACAGTTTTGACCTCAACGGTGACGGAAGAATAAGTATCGGCGACCTTGGCATAGTAGCATTCTACTATGGAACAGATGAAGCAAGCGTAAATTGGGACATCGCTAAAAGGGCTGATTTGGACGGGGACAACAGGGTTAGCTTAACTGATCTTGTAATTATGGCAAAGAAAATTTTCGCAGTAGAGTGAAACAGATGTTAGTTACAATGAGCTTATTAAGTGTAAACACTTTTAAGTAAATTAATACTTTTAAGTAAATTAATAAAAGATTAAAAGGAGGTAGATTAAATTATGAAAAAATTTTTAAGCTTCTTATTAATCACAGTATTCCTGTTTATATCAGTGTTTACAACATGGCTGCCGGTAGGAGCTGAGACAGTAACAACAAAAGTAGAAAATAATGATTCAACGGTTGTATATTCAGGCAATTGGGTACATGAGACAAGTAGCACTGCAGCTCAATCAAGCGGTCAGTCCCACCATTATACCTTTGAAGCTGGTGCTTATGCGGAGCTTACTTTTTATGGAACATCAATCAAGGTTTACGGGAAAAAGGGACCTGCTGCTGGTATGGGCTATTTCTTTATTGATGATATGGAAAATCCGGTCGCATCTGTAAACACAAAAGGAAATCACGAATATCAGGTACTCTTTTTCGAAAAGAACGATTTGCCACTCGGGGAACATACCATAAGAGTACAAAATGACCCTGACAATAATACGGCATTTAATCTTGACTTCTTCGTAATAGAGTATGAAGAAGAACCTGAAGTAAACAAAACTGCTCTTAATGAAAAAATAGCAGAAGCGCTTTCATTGAATGAAGCAGACTTTACTGCTGAATCCTGGAATGTTCTTGAAGCCGCTCTGAATAATGCCAGGATTGTTGCAGCAGATGAGGACGCCACTCAGGAAGACGTGGATAATGTTCTGGCAGAACTTACAGAAGCAATTAAAGGGCTTGTCAGGACAGGCGACATACAAATACCTTATTATATTATAGATTTTGAAAATAATCAGCCAGGAGACTGGAAAAAGGTTGTAGGAAACGCGACAATAGAGGCCCGGAACGGAATGCTAAAAGTTGTCAGGGATACTTCTGCAAACAATATGGTCGTATTGGTTGATAATAATACTCCCGACTTAACTGATGGCGAAATAGAGATAATGTTCAGGCTGGATAATTCAGCAGCAAGATTTGGTATCGTATTCAGAACAGGTACTGCGCCCAACAGCCGTTGGGGATTTGCCGGATACAGTATAGAGGATAACTGGCTGATTGAAACAGGTACATCCTCAGGCGAGCAATGGATTGATAATATTAAGGGCCCGATTCTCCAGACCGGTAAAACCTATGTAATGAAAGTAAGGTTCGTGGGAACTACAATTACTATATGGCTTGATGGTCAACAGATATATTCGGGCGATGTTTCCTATAAATTGACCAACTTACCGAAAAGCGCAGGCAAAATAGGTTTAAGATCATGGTTTGACCAGAAGACTGCATGGATTGAATATATCAAGTACGGCGAAGTTGGTTCTCTTCCGGATTTGGCTTCTCTTGGAACAACAAATGTTTCCACAATGGAGGGAACAGCTCCTGTGCTTCCCGACAAAATTAAGGCCATATACTCAGACGGAACATCAACAATGGTACCTGTCACATGGGGCACTATAAATCCTGATTTGTATGCAGATGAAGGAACTTTCACAGTTGAGGGTTCTGTTCCCGGAACTTCAATAAAAGCAACAGCAAATGTAACGGTTAATCCACTTCCACAAATTTCAGCAGTCCTGAAGGGGGCAGAATATGCAGTCATTGATGAAGACTATAGTGTTACCTTCGGAGTTGATACCGAGGTAGACATTGCTGCACTGGATGTTACCATAACCTATGATCCGGATAAATTTGAATTTGTAAATGTGGAGTCTGTACTGGACGGTGCAGTAATAGCAGGGTACAGCGCAGATGACCCGGGTACTGTCCGCGTACTTATAGGAACAGAAGGTGAAGATAAAGCTATAAACGGGCAGAAAGAAGTATTCTTAGTAACACTTAAACCGGTAAAAACTTTTGTATCCAATATCATCCGTGCAGTAAATATAGAGGTATCCGATGGAGAAGGCTCAGTATTTTATCCTGATAACGTAAGTCTTACAGTAGCAATGGAAGGCCAGGTTATACCAGGTGATGTCAATGGTGACGGAGAAATAAACATAGGAGATGTCGGAATTGCTGCAAAATATTTTGGCTATGAAGAAGGTAATGAAGACTGGCAAAAAGCCAAGAAGGCTGATGTCGACGGCAATGGCAGGATAGACATAATTGACCTTGTATTTATTGCCAGAAAATTACTTGGTTTGGAATAAGATGTATGTTGTGGAGGGCATTTTGCCCTCCGTATCCCCAAAAAGGCTCAGTATAGTAATTGCTGCCGATGTAAATTTGCATTTTGTAGATATATTTATTGGTGACGTTTCTGAAGCAGTATTATTTTCCTAATAAATTAATAAGTGTACCTGGGCAGATTTCACCGTTTAGGTCATAAGTTCAGCAGGATAAGGCTCAGGTCACAGTAGTACAGCAGAAAGGGTGGAATGAAAGTGATCAAAGGTATAAAAAAGCTATTATCAGGCGTATTATTACTTTCATTTCTAATAAATATTATTGTTATAAGTGTACCTGAAGCGGTGTTTGCAGCGGAGAAGCCTACCCGGGAAACAACAATTATTGACGTTACTGATTTTGGAGCTGTTCCGGATTCCGGTGAAGATGCAGTAATGGCTGTACAGCAGGCTATAAAGGCAGCTTCAAAAGTTGAAGGGCCCGCTATATTGAACTTTCCTCATGGCCGCTATGACTTTTATCCGGACAATGCGGCCAAGGAAATTTATTATATATCGAATACTGCATCTGAATCAGAGAATCCCGATGTTACCAAAACTATTGGTCTGCTATTCAAAGGAATGAATAACCTCACTGTTGAAGGTAATGGCTCTTTGTTTATGTTCCATGGGAAAATGACAATGATCGTTGTGGACCAGTGTCAGAATATTACGTTCCAGAACCTTGAAACTGACTTTGAGAGACCCACCATGTCAGAATTTAGGGTTGAAGAGGTAGGTTCAAACTATTTAATTGCAAATATAAATGAAGATTCTGATTATAAGATTGAAAATAATAAGCTGATATGGATAGGCGAAGGATGGACCAGCAATGGTAACCATGCTGTGGAATATGACCCAGTGGAAGACAAACTGTGGCGTACCGGATGGAATCCTGTTACTTCCGCAACCTCGGTTGAAGAGCTTGAACCATACAGAGTAAAATTCTACTATGGATCCAAGCCTATTGCAACCGTTGGCCATGTTTATCAATTAAGAGAAACCATCCGTGACCAGGTTGGTGTCTTCATACACGAGAGCAGCAACATTTTATGGGAAAATGCAAAAATGCATTATATGCATGGTCTTGGGTTCGTAGGCCAGTACAGCGAGGATCTGACATTTGAATCCATTGATTGCTCGCCCCGTCCTGAAACAGGTCGTACAAATGCATGCTTTGCTGATTTCATGCAGTTTTCAGGTTGCAGGGGTAAAATACGGGTCCTTAACTGCAATTTTGTAGGTGCCCATGATGACCCCATAAACATCCATGGCACTCATCTGAGAATTGTTGATAAACCTGCTTCGGACCAAATAAAAGTCAGGTTTATGCACGGCCAGAGCTATGGATTCGATGCATTTTTCCCGGGAGATGTTATTGATTTTGTAAAATCGGATACTCTCACTGTTTACAGCACCAATACCGTAAAGTCTGTTGCAAGACTTAGCAACAGGGAATTTTTACTGACCCTTGAAGAACCAGCCCCGGATAATATAAGCTCAGGTGACGTTGTGGAAAATGCAACCTGGACACCCGAAGTAGAAATCATAGGAAACTATTTTTCGAGAATACCTACCAGAGGTTTGCTGGTAACAACCAGACGCAGTGTTCTTATAGAAAACAATACATTCAATAAAACCGGAATGAGCGGAATATTAATTGCCGATGATGCACGTAGCTGGTATGAATCGGGAATGGTAAGGGATGTGACCATCCGTGGCAATAAATTTATCAAATGCGGTGGGCCGGTTATTTATATATTGCCAGAAAACTCGGTGGTAAATTATGAGGATCCGGTCCATAAGAATGTTCGGGTTATTGATAATGAATTTGTTATGCTGGATAATATGGTGCTCTATGCAAAAAGCCTGCAGGGAATGGAATTTAAGGATAACAGAATAATAAGGGCAAATACCATCGGAAACAATAGCACTACGGCCATAGAATTGTTGGCATGCAGTGATGTGAAAATTACCGGGAATACATTTGAAGGCCAGGGAGTAAACAGGAATATGATACTTCGTCAGATGTCCGGCGAGTCAGTTTATGTGGATCCTTCACAGGAAATTAATGTTACCGTTACGGATGAGCTTAAAGAAGTTATATTGGCATTGTTTGTACCACAAGATAAAATGACCGCAGAAGCCACCAGTTACTCAACCTTTTCCGGGGACGTTCCGGATAATGCCATAGACGGAAATCTTTCAACCATCTGGCACACAAGCTGGAATCCTTATGATCCGCTGCCTCAGTCGATAACATTATACTTAGGTTCAATTTATAAGGTAGACAGTCTTTGGTACAGTCCAAGAAAAGACGGAACTAACGGAAACATAAAAAGGTACAGGATTTATGCAAGCACTGATGGTAATCAGTTTAATGAAATTTACAGCGGTTCATGGAGCGGGGACAGCTCTATGAAAATTGCAGATTTCCCTGCTGTGGATGCTTCACACATAAAGCTTGAAGTGCTTGAGGGTGAAGGCGGATGGGCATCGGCAGCAGAGATTAATATAGGGTACCAGGCTGATAATATTAAGACTGGTGATGATATACAGCTTGGATTTAGAGGAATAGCACCAAATGGTCAATTGCTGGATCTCAGCAATGCAAAAATCAGTTACATAAATGATAACGAAAATGTAGCATCTGTGGATGAAGACGGCAGAGTTCTGATAGTAGGAGAAGGGACAGCTAAAATTAGAGCAGCCGTTACTTTGTATGGCAAAACCGTATATTCTAATGAGTTAACTATTAAGACTAAGGAAAATATATCTTCGGTTTTGGAAGGACCTGATGAAATTAAAACAGGCAGCCTTTTCATACTAATATTCGGTCTTAAAGCCGCCTCTGATGTGATGGCTCAGGATATTACCGTAACATATGATGCAGACAACTTTGAATATGTTGAAGCAGAACCTGCTTCAGATGGTATAAGTATTGCTACTGCAGATCAGAGAGTCCCCGGAACTGTTAGGATTGTAGCTGTAAGTACCGGTTTGGATAATGCAGTAAACGGGAACAAAGATATACTCAAACTGGCCTTCAGGCCCAAGAAAGATTTCGTATCTGATATTATATCGGTTTCAAAAGTACAGGTTTCTAATTCTGAAGGTGCTGTATTTGATGTAAAACCAGCGCAAAAAACCGTCTGTTTGTTAAGCAGTTTAGAAGGAGATCTGAACGGTGACGGACTGGTGACTATTGGAGATCTGGGCATTGCAGCATGGTATTACGGTTGCAGCAATGATCATCCGGAATGGGAAACTGCCGGGAAGGCTGACATAAACGGTGATAACAAGGTTGATCTGATTGATCTGGTATATATAGCAAGAAAGGTATTTACCTTTAATAAATGATTATCAACAGTAGGTAATTCAGAAACTTGTTTAATTACTATATATAAACAAGGGAGTGATGCTTTATGAATAGATTAAAGAGATTTTTAGCACTTGTGTTCAGTACTTGCTTTCTAATGTCTTCAATTGCCTACCAAAGCGTATTTGCAGAAATTGAAATTAGCGGAATAAGATGTTGGAACTTTGATGAAGGGGATGGTAATCAGGCAAAGGATTCATGGGGCAATACTTATGGCACTATTGTAAATGCTCAATGGACAGCAGAAGGCAAGGCTGGTAATGCTCTTGAATTCAATGGAAGTGCATACATTACAACAGGTGTACAGAATATAACTCCTCCCTGGACGGCTGCCATGTGGGTAAAGCGCGGTCAGAGCAGCTATGATAGCACTACTCTTTTGGGTTCATCCAACGGTGCATTAAAACTGGAACAATGGCAGAATACGGGTAAAGTGGGATTTACAAAATACGGAACTGCTGATTATGTTTTTGATTATTCTGCTCCAATAGGTGAATGGGTCCATCTTGCATTCGTTTGTGATACTTCGGGAACATCCCTTTATGTTAACGGAGAGTTCAAGGAAAAGATCAATGCTGTCATTGATTGTCCGCTGACCACAATAGGTGCTTCATCCAGATTTGGAACCCCAAATGAATATCTGAGCGGAACACTGGACGAAATAAAGATTTTTAACTGGGCTTTAACTGCTACTGAGATTGTCAATGTGATGAATTCGCACGCTGAGCAGATTCCGGTAGAGTCGGTCAATATTGTTGAGGAGCAGATTACCATTGAGGTCGATGATTCAGTTAAATTAAATGTTGAAATATTCCCTGCCAATGCAACCAATAAAATGCTTATATGGAGCTCTAGTAATGAATCTGTTGCCAAAGTTAAAAATGGTGTTGTTACAGGCAATTCAGAAGGTGAAGCAATTATTACGGTTGAGACAGCCGATGGCGGCTTTGCCGATTCCGTCACGGTATTTGTAAGGAAACCGGATGCCGTATTAAGAGGATTTTTTGGCTCCACAGATATCCATTATTTAAGAGAGAATTATGATTCTTACCAGAATTATGACCTGAAAGAATGGTCTAATGCCGGATGGAAGGGAGAGCGGGTAAATACACAGATTGTATTTACAACTAAAGGTACTGAGGCAAAAAACGTGAAGGTTTCAGCTCAAAATCTGGTCAGTGAAAACGGAGATGTAATTTCCTCAGATTGTATTAAAATAAGCTTTTTAAAATATGTAAAAGCAGGAACGGGCAACCCCTCGTATTTAGGTCCTACCTGGGAATACATACCCGATATTCTGTACACATCTGATCCAGTTGATATAGACAGGAGAAGTGTACAGCCTGTATGGATTTCTATTGATATTCCCAGAAATGCTGAGCCGGGTATCTACACTGGTAATTTGACAGCTACATGGGACGGTGGCGATTCCATCGAATTCAGAATTAACCTGGAGGTTCTGGATATAACCCTGCCTGCCCCTGAAGATTGGACTTTCCACCTTGATTTATGGCAAAACCCCTACGCTGTTGCCAGATACCACGGTGTGAAGTTATGGTCCCAGGAACATTGGGATTTGTTAAGACCTCATCTTGAAATGCTTAGGGATACTGGACAGAAGGTTATCACAACAACCATTGTCAAGGACCCATGGAATTCACAGACCTATGACCCATACGAAAGTATGGTTAAATGGACCAAAAAAGCTGATGGAACCCTTGAGTTTGATTATACTGATTTTGATAACTATGTCAGCTTCTGCATGGGATTAGGCATAGGTGATCAGATCAATTGCTACTCCATGGTACCGTGGGGCAACAGGATATATTATTATGATGAAGCTCAAGGTAAGGAAGTATATATACAGCCAACTCCAGGCAGTGATACCTTCAATGAATACTGGGGAGCATTTTTGGAGAGTTTTGTCTCTCACCTGACTGAGAAGGGATGGCTGGATAAGACCTTTATCGCCATGGATGAAAGATCGGTAAGTGATATGAATGCCGTTATATCACTTGTGCATCAGGCTTCCGATAAGCTGAGAATATCCGGTGCCATGAATTACAGCGGTCTTGGTAACCTGGTTGATAATGTCGACGATATGTCGGTCAGCATTAGCCACGTTGGTGACAACTTCAGGCAAATGGCGGAAACAAGAAGGCAAAACGGGCAAAACACCACTATTTATACTGCTACAGGCGCATATCCAAATAACTTTACCCGCTCAAAGCCTGCAGAAAATTCATGGATAGGCTGGTACGCGGCTAAAATTGGAGCAGATGGTTTCCTGCGCTGGGCATACGACAGCTTTGTGGAAGATCCTCTGGAATGCACCGACCATATTTCATTTGAGTCTGGAGATTGCTTCCTGGTATATCCGTGCGCCAGAAGTTCAGTGCGCTTCGAAAAACTCAGAGAAGGTATTCAGGATAATGAAAAAATCCGCTATATCTTTAAGAATATGCCCGAATGGGGTGCACAGGTTGACGCTATTTTAGAGGAGCTTTCCAAACCCAGTTCTTCCAGTGCTGGTGTTGATTTGACCGAGGAAGTAAGCAGGTCACGTAAAAAACTGGAAACCATAGTCCGCAGCTATTTAGCAGGTGAGGAACCTCCCGAGGAGCCGGATAATATTGCTTTAGGCAAACCTGCGTATGCAAGTTCCAATGAGTCTGGAAAGGGGCCTGATAAGGGTAATGACGGCGATACTGCAACCAGATGGTGCGCAATAAACGGCAATACCGGTCATTGGTGGATGGTTGATTTGCAGGACATTTATTCTCTGACTGGCAGCGAAATTATCTGGGAAAAGGCTGCAGTGTACGGATACACAATTGAGGTATCAACTGATGGTATCAATTGGGCTACCGTTATTGACAAAACCAACAATACATCGGGCTCGCAAAAACAAACTGATAACTTCAATGTGGATGAGGCCAGATATATTCGCCTGACCGTTACCAGACTTCCGGCTTCCAATGTTTGGGCATCCTTCTCCGAGTTCAGACTCTTTGGTGAGCTTAAGCAGGATTTACCTGAATTACCCGATGAGCCTCAGATTATCCTCAATTATGAAGTAAACGCTTCTTTCAATGGAACGAGCGATTATATTGACATATCCGGGGATATTGACAAGATAAGATACCTTACTGAAAGTACCGTGATTATAAAGTTCAGAACAGCCAGCGATTCAATATCCATGGCCCTTTTCAGTGCGTCGGACAGCAGGGATGAATCCAGTGAGTTCTGCATTCCCATGTCCAGCGGACAGTTGATGGCCCATGTCCGTGAAAACGGTACAACATTGGCTGTTTATAAGACTCCCAAAAAGTACAACGATGGTAAATGGCATACAATGGCACTTGTTTCATCACTCAACGGCACGAGCATTTATGTGGACGGAGAAAAGACTGCATCAGGTCCGGCAGCAACATTTGCTATGGTGAGTGATATAAATTCAATGAATATTGGAAGGAACCTTGATTCCAAACCTTCCGGAGAATGGTATTACAATGGTGAGATTGAATTTATAAGGATATATAACAAGGCTATTTCTGACAAAATGGCCAGGGAGCTTACTCAATCACCCGATTACACTCCTGTGCTGATAGGCTACACCATACCTTTCATTGATTTGTCAAAGGATACAAGCAGGCAAATATTGGTTGATAAAGAAGACGGCCAATATCTTGGTCATCCTGATTCTGTCCTGCTTGATGACGGAAAGACAATTATTACTGTTTATCCTAAAGGTCATGGCGTAGGTCCTATAGTAATGAAAAAGAGCACCGACGGTGGTCTGGCATGGAGCGAGCGGTTAGATGTACCGGAAAGCTGGGCAGACAGCCAGGAAACACCGACTATTTATAAAATTGAAAAACCCGACGGTACCACAAGACTTTTATTAATAAGTGGTCTGCCGAGAGGTTCGGGAGGTTTTAAAACATCATATTCCGATGATAACGGGGAGACTTGGACCGAGTTTGAACATCATTTTAGTGATACCGGTTTTTATGGAATTGTTGCACATGCGAGCCTGACACGGCTTAAGAAACCCGATGGCACCTGGGATCATAAGTATATGGCTGTTTTCCATGACTGGAATTATAACAACTGGAAGACATACCTCACATTTGATGAAGATGGTAACATGCAGTGGAGCTATCCTGAGAGGCTGCTTGCAGAACACGACGACATTGAAAAATATGCCCAGCTTTGTGAGATTGAAATCATAAGGTCACCAGACGGAAAACAGCTTGCCTTGCTTGCAAGAGCACAGGCCAAGAAAACCAATGCTATGATTGCCTTCTCCGATGATGAAGGAGAAACCTGGAGTGAACCCATGGAAATGCAGGGTGCTCTTATGGGAGAAAGGCACAAGGCCGAGTATGATCCTGTTTCAGGAAGATTGCTGATTACCTTCCGTGAGATTATAAGAGATCCGGAAAACCCAACAGAATGGGTTGCCGGTGACTGGGTGGCCTGGGTAGGTACCTATGACGATCTGGTAAACAATAGAGAAGGCCAGTATCGCGTCAGGCTAATGGAAGATTTCACTCCGACGGTTAAATCGGGTGACTGCGGTTATGCCGGAAATGTGGTTCTTGAAGACGGTACATTTGTTCTTACTTCCTATGGCTATTGGGATCCTTCATATAATAACCCTTATATAATGACAATTCGCCTGAAACTTTCCGAACTGGATGAAATATATAGGGCATACAAATTTGATCTTAACAATAATGGAAAAGTTGATATTGGTGATTTGGGAATTGTATCCAGATACTATGGTTATGACAGTTTGTCGTCCGATTGGGAAAATGCTCAGAAGGCTGATATCAATCAGGATGACAGAATTGGCATAGAAGATCTTGTATTGGTAGCTTCAGAAATACTTAGAAAAGACTAAGAAGAGTTTATAGATAAGGATTGCATTCTGCAATAATACCTTCGGCAAGGCAACTGGTTTGAATATTGCAGATGCAATCCCTGGGAAAATTACAGTACCTTTAGTCCGGTAAATAATGTTTTTAAAAAATTTGCTGGCTTATTAGAAAACAGATGCTATTAATTTGGTGGGAGGACAAAAACCATGTTTAGATGCAAAAAACTATGCTCAAGGTTGTTGGTTTTATTAACAGTTTGCCTTCTTTTTTCAGGCATTATAGGTACTTGCGCAGCATTAGCAGCCAATGAAACAGAGCCAACAACGCCTATACGCATTGCTTGTGTAGGGGACAGCATAACCTATGGATATCTTTCAAGCAATCCGGCAACAAAAAGCTATCCTGCACAGTTGCAAGCCATGCTTGGAGATGGCTACACAGTAAAGAACTTTGGGGTTAACAGTGCTACCATGATGGACGGCACCAACAAGCCCTATACGTTGCAAAGCCAATATACGGAGAGTCTTTCCTTTAATCCGGATATTGTAATTATCATGCTGGGCACTAACGATTCGAAGCCAGCATACTGGAATCCTGAAAAATTTAAATCAGGTGCGCTCTCACTCGTTGAATCCTATAAAAATCTGCCTTCTTCACCAAAAGTGTATCTGGCGACTTCAGCAAAATGCTATAAAGACGAACCCAACGGTATAACAGGTGCGGTTATAGATAATGAGATCGTGCCAATCCAGCATGAAGTTGCAAAATTATCCGGAAGTGTTCTTATTGATATCAATCTTCTTACCGCTGACAGGTCTTATCTCTATCACAGTGACGGTATTCACTTGTCTGACGAAGGCTACTTGTATATTGCACAATGCATGTACAATGCCTTGATGTATGAGGCGGAAGACGTGAACAGGGATGGAACGGTTAACGTAGGAGATATGGGAACTATATCGAGATTTTACGGCTATACCTCTGATAATCCAAATTGGGAAAAAGCTCAAAAGGCTGATGTAGATAAGAACGGTATAATAGGAATCCAGGATCTGGTGGCTGTTGCCGCCAAGATATTACATCATAGCAGCTAAACCAAAAACCAAATAAATTAACAAATAAATTAATAGCCATTTCTTTAATACTTGAAAAAAAGGAGGAGATAGGATGCTTAAAAAACATTTGATTCCATTACTATGCGTTTTTACTTTATTAATACAATTAACTGTTCCGGTGCTTGCTGAAGGGACTGAAGTAAAATTGGATTTATCAGGCAAGGCAAAGGCAGGATATGCTTCTGTCAAGGTTAGTTGGGCGCCTTATGAAGGAGCGGTTTCCTACAAACTGCTCAGGGGGCTGGACGAAACTGATATGACTGTGATTGCGGAAAACCTGACAGAAACAAGTTATACTGACACAAATGTGGCCGGTGGCAATTATTACTGGTACCGTGTGGATGTAGACACCGGGAGTGAAACATTGAGCAGCATGTCCTTCAGGACAGATTACGCTGTCGGAATAGAAGGCCTGCAGAGAAATGCCGCTATTCATTATGAATTTTCGGGTGAGGACGCTTATTTTGACGGTACAAGAACCATTGATAAAACAGAGGATCTGGAAAAGATCGCAAATCTGCAGCAAGGAACAATTATAGTCAGGGCAAGGTATACGGGTTCAGCGGGTACTTATGGAGGACAAACATTCAGAACCATGTTTGGAATTGGCAATTCTACATACGACAGTACAAGACAAATAGTAATAGGCGCAAGAGAGGTACCAGGTTATGGATTTATAGCCAGATATGAAATGTGCAGCGGTCTTTACAATACAGCCATGTCAACTGTTCCTTACAGTGATGGCAAATGGCATACATTTGCATTCACCAACGGTAACGCATATGTAAGAACTGCAGCAGACGGTATCAACGGGAACGGCTCCGTTGATGGATGCTATAGTGACACGAAATGGAATGGATTTATCAGCCGGGGAGGCAATAATTTAAGTTACTTTACCATTGGCGGATTCAGCTCTCCGAATAATCGTAACTTTCCGTATGCAAACTGGATAGGAGAGATTGCCTTTATCACCATAACTGATGAGGTTCTTACTGAGCAGCAATTAAAAGAGGTCACGGGTTATTTCAATTTCGATGTTACCCTTTCTCTGGATGATACAAATGTTGAAAATCCTGCTGATGTAGGGGCAATAGTAGGAAACTTTACACTTACAGGCTCGGACAGCCAGGGCGCAATATATTCACTGGTTGAAGGTGCCGGCAATAATGATAAATTTATTATTGAGAATGGGGCTCTGAAATCCGCTGTTGCACTGGAGGAATTTACTTCATACAATATTGTTGTGAAAGTTGAAAAAAGTGGTAAGGAACCTGTTGAATTTACTTTTACAATTACTACCGAAGGTGATTATTCAAAACCTGTTTTGAATATGAAAGATACCATATCAATACCACCTGTGGTTTCTTATCCTAATCTTGTAAAAATAGCAAGAAACTTTAATGATTTGACAGTCAAGGTAAAGTTCATGCAGACATCCGCAGGAATAGGTTCTTTGATCGGCCTGTCAAACAGTTCTGTTAACAACAACCATTTCCATGTTTATGTAAACGGTGGGACTATAGGTTATGAGCTTCGCGGCATTTCCGGAAGCAGTGATATCAGGGGAGCCGTAACAGGTCTTCGCAGCCTTGGCTTGAATACCGTTGCCTTCAAGGCGGACAGCAGCGACTATACTTTCAAAATATTTGCAAACGGAAAGCTTATACATACAAATCAATTAAACGGCTCCACATATCGCATGGTAAAGGATATTATCGGAGGTATAGACTCATTTGAGCTTGGAAGAACAAACAGGCCCTCAGGACAAAACAGCTATCCTTTAACAGGTTACATACTTGGCATAGAGGTTTACGGCAGCGCACTCAGTGATGAGGAGCTGATTGAATATACAGCAGCTACCAAGCTTGATGGTATTAACAATGTAAATATATTTGAAGATGTCGGCTCAAATTACTATCGTATTCCTGCCCTGTATACACTTGCAGACAATACTTTGATGGCGGCTTTAGATGCACGGTTCGGCAGCAACGCAGATTCGCCAAACAATCTGGACACAGCAATAAGCTTTTTAAGACCGGGTTCTGATAAGTGGGAGTCAAGACTGTTGTTCCGTTTTGAAGATTATGCCGATGTAGCGGGATATTGTTCAAGCAGTGCATCATTTATAGACCCTGTAATTGTACAGGCTAATGATGGTACCATTTATATCATGGTCGATGCTTATCCTTCAGGTATTGGAACATGGCAGGCAAAACCCGGTTCAGGAATGAAAACGGTGGATGGTAAGAAATACCTAGCTTTAACCCAAAAGGAAAAGGCAGCCGATGTCTGGAGTAATTTTGACTTCTATATCAAGGACGGAAGAATCTACAGGGATGATGGTACACCAACCGAATATACTGTTGACGAAAACTTCTACCTGTATAAAAACGGCGAGCTTCAGTATGTGGACCAGAAATATCCAGACGGAACACTGACCGGCAAGAAGGTACCTATGAGCATATTCTATGCTGATGCTGATTTCAAGGTGTACAGCACATCTTACCTTTGGATGGCTTACAGCAAAGATAACGGGAAAACCTGGTCTGCTCCGCGTATACTGAATGATCTTAAGGGCGATAATGAGAGTTTCTATGGAGTAGGTCCCGGTCGTGGCCTTGTAATTAAAAACGGTCCGTACAGCGGGCGCATACTGCTTCCGACATACGATAACGAAAACGGTGAGCGTACAAGTATCATTTACAGCGATGATAATGGTGTTACATGGAAACGCGGCAGTCGTATACATCCTGACAGCTCCAACAGCCCGGGGAAAACCAGCGAAGCTCAACTGGTTGAACTGCCAGACGGAACTATACGCGCATATGCCCGAAGCTCAACAGGATATATCGGTTATGCTGACAGCTATGACGGCGGCGTTACATTTACACCTGCCCGCCAGGATCTGGCACTGAACTATGTCGGCAACTGCATGATTTCAGTAATCAACTACAGTAAACCCATTGACGGTAAGCCAGCTATAATACTGTCCTGCCCGGAAGGACCCGGCAGCAGAATCAACGGAATTATCCGTATTGGACTTATTAATGAGAATCCTGAAGGCTCAGATGAAAAATTCAGTGTTGAATGGAAATATAAGTTTGCTATAAATTATGGCCCATTTTCATATTCTTGCCTTACAGAGCTTCCTAACGGCGATATTGCAATTCTGTATGAAACAGACACCAGCACGACTCCATGCACATTTGCAGTTTACTCCATAGACGAGCTTAAAGCAGGAATGCAGAAGAGTTATGAATCCTTTGATATAGTGGAACCTGACGTGCTTATGCCGGGTAATAATTTTACAGTCCGCCTGCAGTTCAAAGACAAGATTGTACAGGAGCTTTCAAACCTTGAAGAAGCATATCTCACTATATCTTATCCGGGAACCGTTTGGAATGGTGAAAGACTCAGATTCAGCCACATGAGTGATGACTTGAAATCACTTTATTTCACTGGGAAATTGCCTGAATCCAACACAGGATTCGACTATGAAATAACTGTTCCGGATGACATACGGGTATACACAATGATGGGAAAATTTGTGCCTGACTTGTCTGCTGTTCTGCAAGGCAAGGTTGGAATAACAGAACCACAGGTAACAGCCACTCTGAAAGGCCCTGATATGGCAGAAATTGATGAGGATTACACAGTTATATTTGGAGCTACTTCAGATGCGCCTCTTACTGCATTGTATGTGACCATTAATTATAACTCCGAAGACTTTGAATTTGCAGGAATCAACTCAATTTTGGAGGGAGCACAGATACTTGCCTATGATGCATCCATTCCCGGAAAGGTAAGGGTTGTAATAGGTGTTGAGGGCGAAGGTAAGGAAATAATTGGAGCAAAAGATATATTCAGCGTTACTTTAAAGGTAACAAGACGTTTTGATCTGTCAGAGATTTCGGCAGTGAACATTGAGTTCTCAGACGGAGAAGGATTTGTCAGCAGGACAGAGGATATCAGAAAGACAATTGCTATGGAAGTACTGGTACCGGGTGATATTAACAGGGACGGTATAGTGAACATTGGAGACCTTGGAATGGCATGCGGCTACTATGGGCTTGATTCCAATAATGAAGCCTGGCCTGATGCCAGAAGAGCAGATATTGATAAGAACGGAAAAGTGGACATTGCAGACCTGGTATTTATAGCAAAACGTATTCTTGGCATTTGAACAAACAAAACGGGGGGAGAAGAATGTTTAATGCCTTCTCTCCTTTGTTCCTCCCAAAAATAACCGCGCCGCTTCAGTGCAGATTAATAAGATAGAATTTACTGAGGCGTTAGTTTGATGAACGATTGGGTTGTGAATAATTAGAAAGGAGAAAATATGGGTAACAAGTTTATGAAGTTCATAAGTTTTATTTTAAGTTTACTTCTGATTGTGTCTATAGTTCCGTTGACAAGTGTTGCCAATGCGGATAGCCCGGTGAACCTTGCCCTGAATAAACCTGCAGAGGCATCAAGTATTGAGGTATCCTGGCTTACTCCGGACCTGGCATTTGACGGGATTAAATCCATGGACAGCAGATGGTCTAGTCAGTATAGTGACCCTCAATGGCTCTGTGTGGATCTTGAAGATGTTTACAACATTAAAAGAATAAAACTGACCTGGCAGGGTGTAGCCTATGCCACATCATACAAGATTCAGGTTTCTCTAGATAAAGTAAATTGGATGGATGTATACTCAACCACTCAGGGTGACGGAGATGTTGATGACATTGAGATTGAACCCACCGATGCCAGATATGTAAGGATGTATGGAACAGTAAGAAACAGTCAATATGGGTATTCGATACAAGAGTTTGAAGTTTATGATACTACTGAAACAACCGATCAGGTTGCCCATAACATAATACCCAGGCCTTTAAGTTATGTCGCCAAAGATGGAAACTTTAAGCTTCTTCCTTCAACAGATATATATGTAAAGGGTAATAATGCAGAGGAAACTGCTGAAATAATGAAAATTGGTCAGTATCTTGCTGATAAGCTTGAGCCGGCAACAGGTTTTGACATCGATGTACTGGAATCAGATAATCCGCCTGAAGGAAGTATTTATCTGACAACCGTAAACGGAAATGATGGCCTTGGAGATGAGGGATATGAGCTGGATGTAGACACTGAAGGCGTAGTAATGAGAGCTTATAAGCCTGAGGGCCTTTTCAGAGGAATCCAGACAATCCGCCAGATGCTTCCGGCTCAGATAGAAAGGTCAGTACGGGCATTTGGTGTCAAGTGGTTAATTCCATGTGCAAGTATATATGACAAACCAGCCTATGAGTGGCGTGGTTTCATGCTTGATGAAGGCAGACATTTCTTCGGTGTTGAAGAGGTAAAACGTCAGCTGGATCTGATGGCTCAATATAAAATGAATGTCTTCCATTGGCACCTGACTGATGATCAGGGCTGGCGAATAGAGATAAAATCGATGCCCAACCTGGCTGTTGCAGGCGGACAATTGGATTATCACGAAAATTGTGAAGGAGGATATTACACCCAGGAAGAGTATACTGAAATAATTAACTATGCAAAGGAACGTTATATTACTGTTGTTCCTGAAATTGACATGCCTGGGCATAATGGCGCTGCAATAAAAGCCTATCCGGAACTGGGCACCCAGGGCGGTACCGAACTGAATGTATATTCTGAGGCAACCTATAAATATATAGACAAAGTTATAAAGGAAATTGCGGAACTTACCCCCGGCCAGTATATACATATAGGCGGGGATGAGGCATATACTTTGTCGCGTGACGATTTCCTGTACTTTATAAACAGAGCCGTTGAAATAGTCAAGAAATATGGGAAAACCCCTATCGGATGGAATGACTGGTCTTATGCAGATGCGGAGAATGTGGATTCCAATTCCGTAGTGCAGTTTTGGATAGGCAGTTATACCACTGCACTGGAAAAAGGAGTGAAGCTCATCAATTCAAACTGCTATAAGGCATATTTACCTCACAAATATTATGAAAGCTATCCAAGGGGAGCCACATGGGCCGGATACACCAATACTCAGGACGCCTATGAATGGGATCCCGCTGATATGGGACCAAAGGAACAGGTCCTTGGTCTGGAGTGCGCTTTGTGGACTGAGAGAGTTGATTCGGTATTCTGGATGGACAACATGGTTTATCCCAGACTGCCTGGATACGCCGAGGTGGGTTGGACTCCCAAGGAGTTGAGAGATTGGGATGAATACAAGTACAGATTGGCAGCTCACGGGCCAAGAATGGAGTACCAGGGAATTCAGTTCTTTGCCGATCCAATAGTCCCATGGGTTGAATCCGAATCCCTTGTTGGAGACATCAACCTGGACGGGAAAATAAATGTAGCTGATCTTGCAATTACATCCAAATATTATGGATATGAGAAAGACGATGCCGGCTGGGAAAACGCATCTCGTGCAGATGTCAATAATGATGACAGAATTGATATTGAAGACATGACATTTATTGCGAATATTATTTTAAGCTCAAAGCGTTCACCGGAATAGCAAACGTGTAGAAGAACAATGTAATTTATGTCAGATGTTGCTGGAAAGATACGCGTGAATGATTGCGAGTGGGCTGATTTAGAAAAAGCAGATGTTGTTCATAACGCCAGGACTGATATTAGTGACTGTATTTACATGGCCATGAGAATACTGAAAATAAAGCACGTGGACAGGGAACGGTTCTATGTCCCGTTCCAGTAGGATCTGGCGTAAGATCTGGCAATGGAAGGAAGTATTCTGGATCGTTTTCAGTCTGATGGTATATAACCAACAAAACTTAAAGAAAACAATACTATTTGGGGGAACTGTCATGAAAAAGCAATTGAGGTTAAAAATACAGGTTTTGTTGGCAGGAGTTTTTGCTTTAGTTTTAATTATTACTTTGGTTGGTATTTTATTGAGATCATCACAAGGTTTTGCAGTACAAATCAATGGTGTTGATGTTGAAGAAGATGAATATTTGATGGCGATGAATGCCAATTTATATGAGACAACCCAATATTTCAGCCAAAAATATAAGGCTACAGTTGACAAAGCTTTCTGGGAAACCGATTTCAATGGTGAAGTGCCATATAAAGCACTGGCTGACCGTTCCATTGAGGAATTAAAAAGAATTCGTGCGGTTTATAGTCTCGCCCAGGAAAAAGGTTATATTGACTCGGCATCATACAAGGATTTACTGTTCAGATTCACTTCCGAGAATAAGTCCAGAGAAGAGAGAATAAAAAATGGGGAGCCTGTATACGGACTGTCCCAGTTTACCCTGGATTTATTTATCGAATATGAAATGGATTCAATACAGAAATTGTACTGTAATGACCTTGAAAATGAGGGGATGAAAATAAGTGAAGAGGAAAGGATTAAGTATTATGAAGAAAACAAGGATAAAATGTTCACAAAATATGATGACGTAGAGCTTGAGTACTTAAAAGTGAACTATTCGCTTGATGAGATGCCAAAGGAAGATATTGATTTTCTACGGGGACTGATGGAGGAAGTCTATAAGAAATTGGATGAAAGTACATGCCTTGGGGAGGTGGTTAAAAGCTACACTGAGCTTATGCCGTATTATAGTCACCAAAAGATATTATCGGATGAAATGTCAGCTCAGTCCAGAATAATCGGAGATGTCCTGTATCTGAGTGAGAATTTAAAAAAGAATGAATCAACTAATGTTGTAGATGAGAATGGGGCTTTATATCTTATTCGGTGTATGGACAGAAATGAGTATGGATACATGGAGCTGGATGAGGTGGCAGATATTATTAACAAAAATATCCGTGAAGAACGCTATGATTACATCATTGAAGAACGGGCTGCAAGCTCGGTGGTTTCCGGAAATATGGAACGATTATATAAGTTTACTCTTAAAAATATAAAAAGATAGTAAGGAGGAAAAAAGATGAGGAAAAGAATTATTTCAATTATCTGTATCTTGGCAGTTGCTTTTTCGGTGAATTTATCTACCACGGTTTCTATGGCACAAGCGCAGGAAGAAGATAAATCTGCAGGCAGAACTTTTTATATTAGCAGTATTAATGGCAATAACCGTAACTCAGGAACTTCAGAGGATTCTCCATGGGAGACACTGGATAAGATAGGTGAAATTAATCTTCAGCCGGGTGACAGGATACTTCTGGAAGCAGGTTCGATTTTTAACGGCTATATTCATTTGAAAAATGTAAGTGGTACCACAGAAAACCCCATTGTAATCGATAAATATGGCACTGGGGAACGCCCCATTATCAATTGTAATGGCCAGGGAATCTGGTATCAGGATTATGGGAAACAATTGGATAACTCTGGTCACAAATACAAAGGTTATGTTTCATCTGCGATTTTGCTCTATGATACTGATTATATTGAAATCAGGAATTTGGAAATAACCAATCAGATCAGCGATCCGGAACTGGAATGGAACAGGCTTGATAATAAAGCAGATGACAGGATGGATCGTACCGGAGTTGCAGTCATTGCAAAGAATGGAGGAACCACGGAGCATATTTACATTGAAAACTTGTACATACATAATATTGATGGCAATCTTGAGGATAAACACATGAATAACGGCGGCATTCAGATGAATGCTTTAAAACCAGATAACGAAACATTGACGGGTATAGCCAGATTTAATGATATTAAAATATCCGGTTGTTATGTTAAGGATGTTTCCAGGCCTGGTATTGTCGTAGGATATACATATTACTGGGATAAATTTACTACTACCTATCTTGATGACGAGGTTGTGAAAAAATACGGTCATACCAACATCCTTATAGAAAATAACTATGTTCAGAATTCCGGCAATGACGCCATATGCGTCATGTATTCATATAAGCCTCTTGTCCAGCGAAATGTATCCGATGGAGCAGGAGCTGATTTGGCAGCAGGTTATTCCGGATATTGGCAGTCCTTCTGCTGCACAATTTGGCCATGGAAATGTAAGGATGCCATATTCCAATATAATGAGGCTTTTGATACCGTTGGGACAAATAATGGGGATGGTCAGGCATGGGATATAGATTATTCTGACGGAACCATATATCAGTATAATTACAGCCACAACAACGGTGGAGGTGCCTTTCTGATTTGCCTCACCCAGGCAGTTAACGGAGTATTCCGTTACAATATTAGCCAGAATGACCTCAAATGTTTAATCACATTCCAGGGCAACCCAACTGCATATATATATAATAATGTATTCTATATAGATGGTGACAGAGCTACAAGAATAAATCATCCTGACAGCGGAAAGAATTCCGGTTCAGGTGTACTTTACAATAATATCTTCTACAACGTCAGCAGCGCCAACCCTAATGACAGCTGGACAGAGGGATCAAACAGAATATATTCGAATAATATTTATTATGGTTACACTTCAGTTCCAAGCAATGATCCCAATGCTATAACAGAAGATCCTAAATTTGTCAATCCGGGTTCAGCGCCTACCGGTACATTGGGTACTGTTCATGAAATTAGCGCATTTGAAGGATATAAGCTTCAGCCAGATTCACCTGCTATCAATAATGGTATTTATATTAGCAATAATGGAGGAAGAGATTTCTTTGGCAACCCTGTGGGACTGGTACCCGATATAGGAGTTCACGAAACAGGTGTTCCGGATACCACGGTAAAAGGCATTTATTCTGATGTCTATGAAATTGTGGGCAGCATTATCAGATCTGTTCCTAAAAATACTACAGTCAGAGATTTTCTTTCAAATCTGAAATATTCAGATGGAGTTTCCTGCTACGTCATAAATGAAGGTCAAATAATGGATGAATCGGAAATCGTAATGGATGGAATGCTTCTGAGAGCTAAAGGCCCGGATTTTGTACTCGAATACACGATAAATCTGCTTCGTACAATGGTTGAGTATTCGCCTGTTGGAATGACTGCGCAGGTAGGAAGCTACCAGCAGGGTAATCCCAATGAGGGTGACGGCAACCTGGCGCTGGATGATGACCTTACAACAATGTGGCACACAAACTGGAACGGATGTGCCCGAGATGATTGCTGGATTACTATCGATATGGGAAAGGTGCAGAAAGTTTCGTTTTTGAAATATGTTCCCAGAATCAGCGGAGGAACAAATGGAATAATTACACGGTATGAAATCTATTTGAGTATTGACGGCGTGAACTTCACAAAAGCTCAAACTGATGGGGATGTTTGGGCTGGAAACAGTGAGATAAAATATGCCTATTTCAGTGAGGAAAATGCCAGATATGTAAAACTCGTAGGTCTTGAAACAATGTCCCGGGAATCCGGAAAGATCTTTTGCAGTGCTGCTGAGATAAGACTTGGCTACATGGAATAAGGAGGGATGATAAATGAAAAACAAAATACAGTTTTTTTGCATAATGCTAGCGTTAACTTTCCTGTTTAGCACCATTGCATCCGTATATGCAGGAATGCCGGTTGTTAACGCATCGGAAACAGGAACTACATATTATGTGAGTTCTGTTAACGGCAGCGACAGAAATTCAGGTACAAGTGAAAATGAGCCATTTTACAGTCTTCAGAAAATTAACGAGATAGAATTAAAACCGGGAGACAGAGTTCTTCTTGAGGCCGGTTCTGTATTTAATAACGGATACTTGCATATAAAGGGAAGCGGCTCGGAAAGTGCTCCCATAATTATAGGAAAATACGGGGAAGGCAACGATCCTGTTATTGCTGCAAACGGACAGGGGGTATGGTACCAGAACTATGGGAAAGCCCTTGATAATTCAGGCCATAGATACAAGGGTTATGTTTCATCATGCATCCTCCTGTATGACGTCGAATATATAGAGATAAGTGATATTGAAATGACTAACATTGATGTTTTTGATGGCGTAAACTACAGCTCGCTCGATAAGATGAACAGAACCGGTGTTGCTGTTGTTGCCAAAGATAGGGGAACGCTTGACCATATTTACCTTAAGAATTTATATATTCATGATATCCATGGAAATGTCTATGACAAGCATATGAATAATGGTGGAATATATTTTACGGTATTCAAGCCAGAAGATGAGGCATCCACCGGTATTTCACGCTATAACGATGTTTTGATTGAAAACTGCCGCGTAGAGAATGTAAGCCGCTGGGGAATAGCTGTAGGCTATACAGCATATTGGGATAAGTTTACAACCAGCGAAATACCGGATTCAATAAGTGAAACATATGGTTCCACTAATGTAGTAATAAGAAACAACTATGTTAAAGAGCCGGGCGGAGATGCCATTACTACCATGTACTGCCACTGTCCGATCGTTGAGTACAATGTATCCGATGGAGCAGCCAGGGAGATTAACACACAGGTGTACAGCGAAACTTCATTTGGCAGAGTAGCTGCTGCTATTTGGCCATGGAAATGTAAAGATGCTATATTCCAATATAATGAGGCCTTTGATACATATTATAACCAGGACGGCCAGGCATGGGATGCAGACTATGGCGATGGTACCATATACCAGTTCAATTACAGCCATAATAACGGCGGCGGATGCGTCATGGTCTGCGGAGTTCAGGCAATAAATACCGTATTCCGTTATAACATCAGCCAGAACGATCTTAGCGGCATACTTAATATTCCGGGAAATCCCAAAGCTCATTTCTATAACAATGTGTTCTATACCGATAATGGTACTCCATTTATAAGAACAGGAATGACAGGTGGGACGGCGGTTGTAGAGAATAATATCATCTACAACGGGGGAGGAAAGACAAGCGAAGACTGGACTAAGAACAGTAATGTAACATACAGCCATAATATTTATTACAACTATTCAAATATACCTTCAAGCGATAAATACGCTATTACTGCAGACCCCAGGCTTGTAAATCCTGGCAGCGGGCCTACAACTACTAATGGTGTAGTCCATAGCCGTTCTGCTTTTGAAGGGTATATGCTCCAACCTGATTCTCCTGCTATAAATGCCGGAAAGATAATTGAGAATAACGGTACTCAGGATTTCTTCGGAAGGCCTTTGGATGAAATACCAGATATAGGTGTTTATGAAGTAGGAGACTATCTTTACAGCAATGATTCATCCATAAAATCTACCGTATATATGACCAAAGAGGATGGAGACAAAACTGTTTTGCTGGTACCTTCTGTAGAAGGAAATCCCACCACAGCAGCCGAGTTGCTCTCGAATATAACCATACACGAGAAAGCATCGGCCAAATTGGTAAAGAACGGCCAGGATGTGTCTGCGGGTACTGCTGTTGACGAGAGCATGGTTCTGGTAATCACCGCAGAAGATAATACATCTACAAGTTATCCTATTGAAATTAAGAATACCTATAACTATGCGGAAGACTATACTAATAAGCATCAGGGTAACGTATGGTTTTACCAGCGCAAGGATAACGGAGTTTACAGCAACCTTACAAGAGTGGACGAGTGGGGCGGCTGGGCCGGTGATAATTATGCTACGGTAGCAATTGATGTTAAAAACGGCGTAACATGGGGACTGTTATGTGACGTATTGCCTAAGAGCCTGCAGTCTGAAGGATATTCAATGGCTTTCCGGGCTCCCAAGAGTGGTCGGATAGAGATTATGTTCTATAATAATATGGCCTACCTGCGTCATGCAACACCTTCACTTCCTAACAGCGGCGGCTATGTAAACCTATATATTACCAAAAACGGTGAGACTATTGACGGACCCCTTACTTTGCCAAACGACGGAAGTCCTCGAAATATGGAACCTTACACCCTTGATGTAAATAAGGGTGACTACATCAGAGTAGAAATCAGGCACTCATATGCTTCGGGCGCGTCTTCAATGACCAGGCCTTCTGTTCATGTAACCCCGATAATCAGCTACGTAAATGTACCGGTGAATCCTGTTCAACAGGTAACTGCATTTCTGACCGGTTCCGATAAGGCAATATTGAAAGGGGATTACGCTGTTGTTTTCTCAGTTGACACGAAAGTGCCCCTCACTGCTCTGTACGCCACTATTAATTATGATGCCGAATACTTTGAGTTCAGAAAGGTTGATTCAGTTCTGGAAGGAGCCATGATACTTGCCTATGACGCAGATGTTCCCGGAAAGGTAAGGGTGATAATAGGCACTGAAGGTAAAGGCAAGGAAATAATCGGCGCTAAAGATATATTTAGCGTTACTCTGGAAGCAAAAAAATCCTTTAATTTATCTGAGATTTCTGGAGTAAACATTGAGGTTTCAGACGCAAACGGAACAATTATAGGCGTTGATAATGTCAGTAAAACAGTAGTTATGGAAGAATCAGTTCCTGGTGATTTAAACAGCGACGGAGAAGTAAATATAGGTGACCTTGGAATAGCAGCCGGCTTCTATGGCGTTGACAAAGATGATCCTGAGTGGACTGATGCGAAGAAGGCAGATGTTGTTTCTGACGGCAGAATTGACATTAGTGATCTTATTTACATAGTTGTAAAAATACTGGGAATATAGCAGTAGGCTAAAGGTGGGCAGGAAGACAATTGTCTTCCTGCCGGGAAATAAAAAATAAAATATAGTCCATGGCAGATTCAGATTAAGCAGAAATGATTAATGGGAGGAACCCTTACTATTTTTTCAGACCGGTAGATGTAATACTTTTGATTAATTAGAAATTATTACCCGACTTCAACAAAAAGACTTATAAATAATTAAAAGCCCAATTTCTAAATATCTATGATGTTTTAAATGGCAACTGATATTTGAAGTAGTATCAAGTAAATATTTATTATACGAGGCGGTGGTGTTATGAAAAATAAGGGTCACTTTAGAATTAGCATTGCTGTACTTTTAATTATATCGATTCTGTCTTCGTTTCTGTTAAATTACACTTTGAGTTCAGCGGATACCAGTGCCCCAGTTTATACAAAACCCATTTTCCGAATAGAAAATCAGAAAATTGAAAACGGCTACTATACAAATTTAAATGAATACATTGATACATTCAGAACATTAAATGAGGGAACAATTATTGTAAAGTTCAGGCATCAGGGCTCAAGTGTCATGTCATTGTTTTCATTGAGCAATAAAAATCAGCCAAGTGAACATTTTCATTTGTATATTACACCAACATTACTAGGAAGTGAGAACAGACGTCAGGGCGAAAACATACATATTAAAACAGAAGTTAGTCTTAAAGCAGGCAAGCTCTACACAGTTGCCATGGTGGTAAACCAAAATGGAGGATATAAATTTTTCCTGGATGGCCAGCTGATTTATGAGGACAAAACTTCACCAGTCAGGTTTATGAGCAATGTTTATCAGCCCAACAGCGCCCAGCTGGGACAGACAGAAAGAAGCTCCGGCATGTATCAGTATCCATTTACCGGAGAAATAAAATACTTTGAAGTTTATGATGTTCCACTTCCTGACCAGGAGGCAGCTGAAAAGACCAACAAATATTCACCAGGTTTATCGGATGAGATAAAAAGTATTATTGATGAAAATTCGTGGGTTCGACTTTTGAACTATAATATTTATGATGATTTTCCTTCAGATAACGGGACAAACAATACCGCAGTTTACAAAGATATCAGCCAGGATGCAAACACAATAAAAAGTCTTTCTTCCGGTGCTATTGCTGCCAAATTCAAAACATCGGACACTCAGGGCATTAATACCATATTTTCTTTGACTGACACTACCATGGAAAAGTATAATACCTATTCCACCCTTGCAGTCAAAGACGGGAAACTGTTCTTTTCAATAACTAAGGATAATTCCAGCCCATTTGTAACTGACATGGAGGTGCCCTCCGGATTAATTAGTGACGGGGAATGGCATATTGTTACGGTAATAGTAAATAAGGAGGGTACGTTAATTTACCTGGATGGTGAAAAATTACTGACAAATCCCAATACTGTATTTTTGAATCTTTTATCCGGTGCCAATCAGGCCAGCATTGGAAGGTCAACAGCTTCCGGTTCAGCCGGTCAGTATTATTTCCAGGACGGAGAGATTGCATATGTTGATATTTACAGCCGTGACAGTGAAGCACCTTCTCCTGATCTTGAAAAAATACGGGCTATGACCGGTACCACAAGTAATGCGCCAGATGATACCTGGCTTTTCACTGGCGGAGCCATTACCCAGGGCGTTGGGCAAAGCGGTACTGTCAGAAACTATATCGGACATTTTGAGGAAGCAGTGCGTTGGGAGCAGGCTACCGTAAACTCTTCAGGAAGTGAATACCGGCGTCAGCGGTTTATGATTAACGGCGGAAGAGAAGGACAAACAGTTATTGATCTGAATAATAATTTTAGCACATTAATTGAGCCATTTAAGGCAAAAGCCGTTTCGGTCATGGTCGGATTGGAAGACAGTGCTGCCGGTGCATCCGGAATTGAAGATTTTAAAACTAATTTGTCTTCATTGATAGACAAAATAAGAGCTTCTGGTGCCGTACCTGTACTGCAAATGCAGAATGCCATAACAGACCAGACCAAAATACATGATCTTGAACTTTATATAGACACTGCCCTTGATGTCGCATCTGATAAAGATGCAGTGGTGGTAAATCATTATAAAAATTGGAAAGACAGGGAGGCTCAAGACCCCGGATACATAAGTGAGCATTTAAACGGAGATATAATTCCTAACGAACTGGGGCATCTGGAAATTGCCAGGGATTTAATCAGAGAGTTAGTTGGCACCACACAAGGAAATACTTATAATCTTACTGGCTTCTACGCAGAAAAGGCCGTGCGCATTATACCGAATGACAGTTATCCCACTGTCACCGGAGTATCTGACGGCAAAATCAAAATAGATATATCATCAATAAAGGAAGCCTTGCCTGAAGCAGACAAATTTTATTATGAAATTCCATTAAACAATAGCATTAAGATGACAAAGAATATAACCAACAAGACTTTCGAAACTGTTGAACTGGATTCAACCCAAAATTATACAGTTTATCTCTATGCCGAATTGAGCGGAAAAAAACGAACTGTTGAGTTTATGCCAGTGTCTGTTACTCCGGTAAGCGGTGCTGTAGGCAAGCCTGTTTCAGAGCAGGAGCCGGAATTAAGTCCGTTAGCTCAGGCAATAAAACAAAAGATTGAGACGAGTGAAAACATTACATGGTTATTTACAGGCGACAGCATTACCCATGGAGCGTTATGGACAAGAGGATATGAGAGTTTCCCGCAGATATTTGAAAAACGGGTACGCAACGAGATGGGCAGAATTGGAGATACCGTTATTAACGCAGGTGTATCCAGCGGAACCACTGACTCATTTTTAGCAAATGAAGAGTATCAGATGAATTGTTATAATGCTGATGTAGTATTTATTATGTTTGGTATGAATGATTGCGTGACAATAACAGTCGATAAATTCAAAACAAATTTGATCCGAATAGTAGACGACGTACGCAATAAAGGCGCAATCCCGGTATTGATGGCGGTAAATCCGGCAATAAATGCTTCAAACAGAGCTAATTTGCCATCATACATTAATGCAGTTCGCCAAATTGCCAGTGATTATAATGTATTGTTGATTGACCATTATGAGATGTGGGAAAAGGTAATGGAGGAAACTCCTTATATTATCGGCCCTTCCGGTTCCTGGATGGAAGACAGCATACATCCGAACTATCTTGGTCATTTGAAAATAGCACAAAATATTTTCAAATCAATAGGTATATATGATAAATCAAGTGAAGTTTGCACATTAGATTATATTACATCTGCTACAACTGTAACAGCAGCCAATACACCACAGGTTTCAGTTGAAGACAAAACAACAGTTACTGTCGATATAGCCCAAACCGTTAAAAATTCTCCATTGCAATTAAGCTACCTGGACGTCCAGCTAAAGCTCGATGATGGAATTATATACAAGGCAAAAGTCAAATCTACTGATTCACAGATTACTTTTAGCGGATTGAAGTCTTCTGCTCAGGGATTTTTAACTGTCCTGGGTTACGGCAAATATGAAAATAAAGTTGTAAAATATCAGGAGCTCACAATTAACTTACAACCAGAACTTGATCCGGATGTAAATGAAGATGGCATTGTCAATGTCGGTGACCTGGGTATTGTATCACATTATTATGGTTACTATGTAGGAGACACTGGTTGGGACAAGGCAAGAAAAGCAGATGTTAACAATGATGAACAGGTTAATATAGAAGATATGATGATAATAGCTTTAAGAATAATTAAATAATCAATGAACTTCTTAAAATGCCGATTTATATGAACTGACCCCAAAAGGTTAAGCTTAGACTGTTATCGCAACTATTTGGTCCTGACCGGGTATTAAATATCATTGGTACATTTAAAGACCATGAACAGAATTTATGTACTGCATATTGTATTGTTAAGGAAGTAATATAAAAATATGAATTTAACAAAAAACAACGGTAGTGTTAAATAACTTATGAAAAAAGCAATATGGGAGTAGTTAGGTTTATTGGACATTGAAAAGTGAAGAATATACCAGATTTCCGCATTTATTCCACGGTCCTCTTGACAATGAGCC
>Ga0134100_1000319_pt1 | contig 59117 bp, 53 predicted proteins | sample 11_taG_2_FD_94444 | JGI IMG/M metagenome (GOLD analysis project Ga0134100, IMG submission 94444) | Switchgrass degrading microbial communities from high solid loading bioreactors in New Hampshire, USA - 11_42_5_180_A3 metaG | ecosystem: Engineered > Bioreactor > Semi-continuous > Anaerobic >...
GTTACTCACCCGTCCGCCACTAAGTAATTAATGTAGCAAGCTACTTTAATTACTCCGTTCGACTTGCATGTGTTAAGCACGCCGCCAGCGTTCATCCTGAGCCAGGATCAAACTCTCATGTTAAAATCCTTGCCAAACTCTGGCTTTTTATCCTTCAATCAATGGAATTGATTGGGCTTTTTTGGTTTGTGCTGTTTAGTTTTCAAAGATCGATATTCGTTATTTGTTCTGTTTATCGACAGCAACGAAAACAACTATAACAAATTAATCTCAGCTTGTCAACAACTTTTTATTAATTTCTTAAAAAAGTTGGCGGAGAAGGAGGGATTTGAACCCTCGCGCCGATTGCTCGACCTATACCCTTAGCAGGGGCACCTCTTCAGCCACTTGAGTACTTCTCCGTTTTTCACAAGCGCAAGAGTTATTATACTAAACTGTATCCTAAATGTCAATATATTTTTTATGTAAATAAATGTAATTTTTAGAGGGCAGATGGTATCCACCCTCTATTAACATATAGATTTTATCTCTTACCAGGATCATAAGGTTCTCCCGCTGCTCTTGGCCCTGTTGAATTCTTTGAAAATAGAACCAAAGCAATAATCGTTACAACATAAGGGAATGTATTAAAATAAATATTAGGTAAAGTTTTTAAGGATTCAAATAGTTGAGACATATCCGCAACTGTCTTTGCAAATCCAAAGAATACTGCGGCACCTAATACACCAAAAGGTTTCCATTTTCCAAATATAAGGGCAGCCAAAGCTAAGAATCCCAAACCTGAATAAATATTTCCTGAGAATTCTCCTGAATAAGTTGTGATAACAATGGCTCCCCCTAATCCTGCTAAGATTCCGGATATAATTACTCCTATATATCTCATTCGTATAACATTAATACCCATAGAATCTGCTGCCTGAGGATGCTCACCACAGGCTCTTAAACGAAGACCAAAGGGACGTTTATATAACACATACCAGCTAACAACTACAATCAGTATCACAACATATGTAGTGATATATGCATTTCCAAAAAAGATTGGACCAATCACTGGTATTTTTGAAAGTCCTAAGAACATTACATCTCTTTTTATAAAGCCTTTGATAATCTGAATATTAGCACTACCAGTAAGTGCTCTGGCTAAGTAAATTGTAATAGCGGATGAAAGCATATTAATCGCTGTTCCACTAATAACTTGATCTGCTCTCATCGTAATACTTGCAAAGGCATGAATCATGGAAAAGAGTCCTCCCATTAATGCCCCTAAGATCACTCCAAGTAAAATAGATACATCTCCCATACTCTCATAATTGCTTGATATAAAGAACGCACTAGTAAAAGCACCAATACCCATTAAGCCTTCTAAACCGATATTTACTACACCACTTCTTTCACTAAATAATCCTCCAAGCGCAATAATAAGAAGAGGAGCTGTATAAGCCAACGCCAATGGAATCATACTTGAAAGTATATTAAGCATTACTTCCACCTCCATTTCTATCCAAACCTTTGTTTATTTTAGCTAAAATTCCTTTAATCATTAAATTAGCAGCTGCAAAGAAAATAATAACAGCAATAATAATTTCAATAAGTTCTTTAGGTACTTCCGTAGCCGCATTCATAAATAGTTTTCCTGCATTCATAAATCCAAATAAGAATGCTGAAAAAATAACGCCAATAGGATTATTAAGCCCTAAAAGTGCAACTGCTATTCCATCAAAGCCTTGAGATGGAAGTTCTCCAATTTTTATATTATTTCCATAACCTAAATAATACACAGCGCCAGCAAGGCCTGATAATGCTCCTGATATCATCATAGAAAGTACAATATTACGGTTTACTTTCATTCCTGCATATTCTGCAGCATGAGCATTAAATCCCACAGCTTTAAGTTCATATCCAAAGGTGGTCTTTTCTAAAATCCACCATATAAAAATAGCTGCAAAAATAGCAATGAAAAATCCTAAATTCACATAAGACCCTTTAAATAACTTACTTAACCATTCTGTTCTAAGGGAAGCAGTATTTTTGATAACCGCAGATTCCGTATTAAAATTTCCCGGAATTTTTGCAGGTACAAAATAATACACGCTCCAATAAGCAATCCAGTTCATCATAATCGTTGTAACCACTTCGTTAATTCTAAATTTTGCTTTTAAAATTCCTGGTAAGAACGCCCATATAGAACCTAGAAGTGCTGCAGAAATAACCGCAAAAGGAAGATGTATAATTCTTGGCATCTCAAACACAACACCAATATATACTGCTATAAAACCTCCCATTAACATTTGTCCGGGAGCCCCTATATTAAATAAACCTGTTTTAAAAGCAAAAGCAACTGAAAGCCCTGTCAACACAAGGCTTGTCATCGTTAAAAGGGTGTCTCCGAATCTCTTGATATTGCCATAAAAACCTGCTCCTTTTAATAATTCAGAATAAGCTTCTATAGGATCATATCCTGAAAAAGCCATGATGATAGCACCTATAATAAATCCTAACAATACAGAAAAAAAAGGAATAATTCGTCTTTGAAAATCTTCATTTTTTAATGTTTTAGAGATTTTACTCACTTTCATGACCTCCCTTAGAACCTGCCATCATAAGACCCAACTCATTTTCATTCGTCTGTTTTGAATCGACAATTCCTACAATATTTCCTTCATACATTACAGCTATTCTATCTGATACATTAAGTATCTCATCAAGCTCCAAGGAAAATAACAATATGGCTTTGCCTTTATCTCTTTCCTCTACAAGCCTTTTATGAATATATTCAATAGCGCCTACGTCCAATCCTCTGGTAGGTTGTGCAACGATAAGTACTAAAGGAGATTTGTCAATTTCCCGGGCAATAATTGCCTTTTGCTGATTACCTCCCGACATACTTCTTGTGATCGTTTTACTACCTTGTCCACTTCTTACATCAAATTCATTAATGAGTCGATCAGAATACTTTCTTATTTCAGTTCTATTTAAAATACCTCTTGAAGAAAAAGGCTCTTTATAATAATTCTCCAATATCATATTATCTTCAAGGTAAAAGTCCAGCACTAACCCATGTTTGTGCCTGTCTTCCGGAATGTGACCTAAGCCTACTTCACTTCTTTTTCTAACATCTAAATTTTGAATTTCTTGTCCATTAAGTATTATTTTCCCGGATTCAACTTTTCTTAATCCTGTAATAGCTTCAACCAACTCTGTTTGTCCATTTCCGTCTACCCCTGCTAGGCCTAATATTTCTCCTCCACGAATTTCAAAAGACACATTCTTTACTGCTTCAAGACCTCTATTATCTTTTACAATAAGGTTTTCTACTTTTAAGTAAACATCTTTTAAAACAGGTTCAGCTTTTTGAACACTAAAGCTCACTTTACGGCCTACCATAAGCTCTGCCATTTTTTCCGTTGAAGTTTCAGCTACCTCTACGGTAGCAATTCCTTTTCCTTTTCTAATAATCGTACATCGGTCTGCTATAGCTTTGATTTCTTTTAATTTATGCGTAATAAGAATAATAGATTTTCCTTCTTTAACAAGACGTCGCATGATATTCATTAATTCTCCAACTTCTTGAGGCGTAAGAACAGCAGTCGGTTCATCAAAGATGAGAATTTCTGCATTTCGATAAAGCATTTTTAGTATTTCTACTCTTTGTTGCATACCTACAGAAATGTCTTCTATTTTTGCATAAGGGTCGACTTTTAAACCGTATAGTTTGGATAATTCTTCGATACGGTTTGCCGCACTCTTTATATCGATTGCTCCTCCCCGTACCTCTTCCATACCAAGAATGATATTTTCAGTAACCGTAAAATTATGTACCAATTTAAAATGTTGATGTACCATTCCAATGCCTAACTGAGTCGCCACATTGGGATTGGTAATGTTAACTTCTTTTCCCTTGACTTTTATAATCCCTTTATCTGGCTTGTACAATCCAAATAAAATGGACATCAAAGTAGATTTACCTGCTCCATTTTCTCCTAATAAAGCATGAATTTCTCCTGGAATGACTTGCAATGTAATATTATCATTTGCTACGATACCCGGAAATTCTTTTCGAATATTAAGCATCTCAATAACATAATCCATGGTATTTCCTCCAACCCATTTTTATCAATATTATATCACAATACTTTATTGATTATCTATAATTAGTCATATAAAAAACGCACATTCTTGTGCGTTTTTTATATGAAATTTCACCCTATTATTTATTTACTAGATAAATTATTTTAAGAAAGCGTCTAATTCTTCTTGAGTTGCAGGAATCGTTAATTTACCATCTAAAACTTGTTGAACTGTTTCTTCAACCTTTTTAATTGTATCTTCAGATAAGTTTGGATTTTCTTTTGGAAGACCTACAGCATTATCTTTTAATCCTAAAGTTACAACTTCTCCTCCTGGGAATGTTCCGTTAAGTTTTGCATCAATATAATTGTATGCAGCTGTATCAACACCTTTTACTGCTGAAGTTAATGTAACAGATTTTCCACTGGAAATTTTACCAGCTTCATATTGGTCTACGTCAACACCGATAACATATACTTCCTGGCCTTTTTCAGCTCTTTCTTTTGCTTCGTTAAATACACCAACACCTACACCACCAGCTGCATGGAAAATAATATCTACACCTTTATCATACATTCCGGCAGCTAATGTCTGTCCTCCAGCAACATCATCAAATGTTCCCTGATAAATATAATCTACAATTTCAGCTTGAGTTCCATAGGTTTTATTTGCATAAGCAACTCCTGCTTGATAACCCCAGCCAAACTTTTGTACAGGAGGAATTTCCATTCCACCAATAAATCCTAATTTATTGGTTTTAGTAGAAAGTGCAGCAGCAACTCCGGCTAAGAATCCAGCTTCATGTTCATTAAAGAAAACACAAACTGTATTATCATGTTTTACAAAATTTCCATCTCCATTATGAGTTTGTCCGTCAATTAAAATAAAGGATACGTCTGGATTGTTTGTAGCAGCTTCATTTACTGCAGTTTCAAATTTAAATCCAGGAGTAACAATAATGGTATGTCCTGTATCAATTAAGTCATTCATAGCATTTAAATAATCTGTATGTTGTTCTCCGGAAGGTTGAAGATATTTTTCTTCAATAACTCCAGCATTATCTTGAGCATATTTTACAATACCTTCCCATGTTCCCTGGTTAAAAGACTTATCATCTATAGTACCTGAATCTGTTACCATACCTACTTTAACTGGTTCTGCTGGTTTTTGGTCTGTACTACCTTCTGTTTTCTCTCCTGTTTCTTCTGTAGTCTGCTCAGGAGTAGTGTTTTGATTTTGATTACCGCATCCAGTTAATGCAATAGAAAATACTAAAGTTAATACCAATAATAAACTCATTATCTTCTTACTCATAGAATTTCCTCCTTTATTTTATTTATGAAAATTAAATAATCAACGATATATTAACATATTCTACCTTTCTTGTCATTAAAATTTTCATGTTTTTTATATAATAACACTTTAGTTAATTACTGCTTACATATGATATTGCTTGTCTTCCCATTTGATTCCATGCTGCTTTAAAATCTTCTTTTTTTGCTCTTATATTCTTTTTAGAATAAAAAGGATCATTAAAATAAACATATTTTTCATCATAACCGGTAATTAAAACAGCGTGTAATTTATAAGTGATTTCAACTGGTCCAGTGGGGGTAAGCCATATCTCAAATTGACTATCATCTAATTTTTTATAAGTTGTGTTGGTTATAGCCCAGACAGGTTGACCCTTTGAAAGAAAATGAAATAAATCTTCAAATTCACAGCCTGTTAAGTTGACCGTTTGATCAGGCATATATTCTTTCATCAATCTTTCTATAGGGCCATTATATACGCCATATCCCGGGTTTTTTAAAGAATACATGTCCCCTACAAATCCATCATTAGGATTTCCAAAATAGGTTCTGTTCCCTTTTTTAGATAAAGGGGTTGTGTCTTTATCAATCTTTTTAGCCAGTTCCATTTTATCCACTTTGATACCGGCATAATTTAGAAGCATAGCAAGACTTGTAACCTCACACCCTCTTGGAAGTTCCGGCTTTTGTAAGATCACAGGCACATCTAATAAAACTTTTTCTTTAATGTTTTCAGAATCAGACCAAATCACATTTTGATTGGACAAGTAGAATATTTTTCTCCCTTCTTTTTCTTTAGCAAAAAAAACTGCATCAGAAAAAGAATCATAATCATTAATATATTTATCATTTTCAAACAAAATATACGGATCAAAACTATTCCAAATCCATTCATCTGTATTTTTTTGTTTTACATAAACATCTTTATACTTGTTAGCATAATTAATGGCATCTTCCTTTGTTTTAAAGGATTTGATAAAGGCATTCTTATGATAAACTTCAAAGATGATTGGATCTTCTCTATTTGCTTTATCAGCATTAATATGGACGTTTTTAAATGCTTCCGTAACTTCCTTAAAATCTTTAATGAACCAAACACATCCTATAACCAATGTCAAACTAACTACCCAAAATATGATGGTCCTCTTTTTTTTCATATTACTTATTCCTTTTATTAACAGTTTTCATCTTCTACAACTTTTGCTACAGCTACAACAGATTCATTTTCTCCTAAATTCATTAATTTAACTCCCTGTGTAACTCTTCCTGTTTTTGAAATTTGAGCTACATGAAGTCTTATGATAATTCCTTCTGAGGTAATCATCATGATTTCTTCTTCTTCAGACACCATCTTGATCCCAATGATTTTTCCTGTCTTTTCTGTTAATCGGTAGGTCTTAATACCTTTGCCACCTCTTTTTTGCAGATGGAATTCACCTATATCAGTTCTTTTTCCAAGACCTTTTTCTGTAACAAATAAAACATCTCTTCCTTCAGATATTAATCCTACACCTATAATCTCATCACCATCGTTAAGGGTCATGGCACGAACACCCATACCTGTTCTTCCTATTTCTCTGACATCTTTTTCAGAAAAGAGTATTCCTTGTCCATTTTTCGTTCCGATAAAGATCTGTTCATCATCTACAATATTTTTTACTTGTATTAACTCATCATCTTCTCGAAGATTTATGGCAAGGAGCCCTCCCTTTCTAATGTTTTCATATTCCATAATGCTTGTCTTTTTAATAAGTCCTTTTTTGGTCACCATCAGAAGATAGGTTCCTTCTTTATATTCTTTTACAGGAACGACTGCAGTGATATTTTCATCTGGATCCACTTGAAGCAGGTTTATAATAGCAGTTCCCCTTGCTGTTCTGGATGCTTCAGGAATTTCATAGGTTTTAAGCCTATAAACTTTTCCTTTATTGCTAAAGAATAAAATATAGTGATGGGTAGAAGCAATAAATAAATCTTCAATAAAATCTTCTTCTCTGGTTTGCATACCGATAATGCCTCTTCCCCCTCGATTCTGACTTTTATATGTATTCAGAGGAAGTCTTTTAATATATCCAAGATGGGTCATTGTAATAACATTAGGCTCATCTGCAATGAGGTCTTCTACATCTAATTCTCCGCTATCCATTTCAATTCTCGTTTTTCTTTCGTCTCCATATTTTTGACGAATAATCAGGAGTTCTTCTTTAATAACACCATAAAGTCTCTTCTCATCTCCAAGAATTGCCCTTAATTCCTTAATGGTTTCTTGAAGTTCTCTATATTCTTCTTCTAGTTTTTCTCTTTCTAAACCTGTTAAACTTCTAAGCCTCATATCCACAATAGCCTGAGCTTGCTTATCTGATAAAGCAAATGCTTCTATAAGGCGCTCTTTCGCTTGTTGAGTACTTGCAGAAGATCTAATAATAGAAATCACTTCGTCTATATGATCTAAAGCAATTCTTAAACCTTCTAAAATGTGAGATCTTTCTTCAGCTTTTCTAAGATCAAACTGTGTTCTTCTTGTTACAACATCTTTTTGATGATTTAAGTAATGGATTAACATGTCTTTTAAATTTAAAGTTTTAGGTTCATTATTTACTAAAGCCACCATGTTAATACCAAAGATATCTTGAAGCTGAGTATTTTGATATAATTGATTTAGTATAATATTGGCATTATAGTCTTTTTTAATTTCTATAACAATACGCATTCCCTTGCGGTCGGATTCATCTCTTAAATCAGATATTCCTTCTATCTTCTTTTCTTTCACCAAATCAGCAATTTTTTCAATGAGTCTTGCTTTATTTACCATATAAGGAATTTCTGTAACAACAATTCTTTGCTTACTGCTTGAAATTTGTTCAATGTCTGCAACGGCCCTTACTTTTATTTTCCCTCTGCCCGTTCTGTAAGCTTCCTCGATTCCCTTTCTGCCTAATATAATTGCTCCTTTAGGAAAATCCGGGCCTTTAATGATGGATAATAATTCTTCAATATCTGTTTCTCTGTTATATTCCACATAGTTATCAATGATTTTAACAACACCATTGATCACTTCTTTTAAATTATGAGGCGGAATATTGGTTGCCATCCCAACCGCAATACCGGAAGTACCATTAACGAGCAAGTTTGGAAATCTTGCCGGAAGTACGGATGGTTCGTTCAATGATTCATCAAAATTCGGTACAAAATCGATGGTCTCTTTTTCGATATCTGCTAAGAGTTCCATGGCAATCTTACTAAGTCTCGCCTCTGTGTAACGCATAGCAGCTGCACTGTCTCCATCCACGGAACCAAAGTTTCCATGGCCATCAACTAATGGATATCGAATAGAAAAGTCCTGAGCAAGTCTCACCATTGCATCATAAATAGAGCTATCTCCATGGGGATGGTATTTACCCATGGTTTCCCCGACGATACGAGCAGACTTTTTATACGCCTTATCGGGACTTAAATGGAGTTCATTCATAGCATATAAAATTCTTCTGTGTACTGGTTTTAAGCCATCCCTTACATCCGGTAAGGCTCTTGATACAATAACACTCATGGCATAATCTATATAAGATCTTTTCATTTCTTCTTGTATATCCACAGGAATAATTTTATCAAATTCTTTTTCTTCCATCTTAACCTTCCTTTGTCAATGCAATATTAAATATCAAGATTTTTAACATGCTTTGCATATTCTTGAATAAATTCTTTTCTAGGCTCTACTTTATCTCCCATCAGAGCTGTAAAAATCTCATCCGCTGCTGCTGCATCTTCTAAGTCTACTCTAACTAAAATACGAGTTTCCGGATCCATGGTTGTTTCCCAAAGTTGTTCCGGATTCATTTCTCCCAAACCTTTGTATCTTTGCATTGTAATTCCATCTCGTCCAATTTCATCGAATAATTTTTCTAGTTCTTTGTCATTATATACATAATAAGTCTTTTTGTTTTTCTCCACCTTATAAAGAGGAGGTTGAGCAATATATACATGTCCTTTTTCAATTAATTGTCGAAGATAACGATAAATAAATGTAAGGAGCAAAGTTCTGATATGTGCTCCATCGACATCGGCATCGGTCATAATAATAATTTTACCATAACGCAATTTTGAAATATCAAAATCATCTGCAATGCCTGTCCCAAAAGCTGTGATCATGGCACGAATTTCTTCATTTCCAAGAATCCTGTCCAGTCTTGCCTTCTCTACATTTAAAATTTTTCCTCTTAAAGGAAGGATCGCCTGGGTCTGTCTTGTCCTGGCAGACTTTGCTGAACCTCCTGCTGAATCTCCTTCGACTATAAATATTTCGCAAAGATTTGGATCTTTCTCAGAGCAGTCCGCCAATTTTCCAGGCAAACTGTTGCTCTCCAATACACTTTTTCTTCTGGTTAAGTCCCTGGCTTTTCTTGCTGCTTCTCTTGCCCGTGCAGCCATAATGGCTTTTTGCAAAATGATTTTGGCAACAGAAGGATTTTGCTCTAAATAGTACATGAGCTCTTCTGAAAAAATCGCTTCAACGATACCTCTTACTTCACTGTTTCCAAGTTTAGTTTTAGTTTGTCCTTCAAATTGGGGTTCTGACACTTTTACACTGATCACTGCTGTTATGCCTTCTCTTATGTCATCCCCGGATAAATTGCTCTCATTTTCTTTTAATAAATTATTTTTTCTGCCATAATCGTTGATCGTTTTTGTAATGGCAGATTTAAAGCCACTGAGATGAGTACCTCCTTCAGTGGTATTAATGTTGTTAACAAAGCTAAATATGTTTTCAACATAAGTATCATTATGCTGAAAGGCAATTTCAACCTCTACATCATCTTTAACCCCTTCACAGTAAAAAATATCGTTGTATAGAGGTGTTTTATGTTTGTTAAGATGGGAAACAAATTCCTTTATTCCACCTTCATAATGAAAAGTTCTCTCTTTTTCTTTTCCTTCTCTTTCATCTTTTAAGGTAATTTTCAAACCTTTGGTCAAAAATGCCATTTCCCGAAGACGTTGTCTTAGGGTGTCAAATTGATATTCCGTTTCTTCGAATATCTGAGCATCCGGTTTAAAATGAACCAAAGTACCTCTTTTATCCGTTTCTCCAACAATCGTTAAAGGCTTTATAACCTTGCCTCTTTCATACACCTGTTCATAAATTTTTCCTTCTGTAAAAATTTGAACCTTTAGCCATTCTGATAGTGCATTTACAACAGAAGCTCCTACTCCATGGAGTCCTCCAGATACTTTATAACCTCCACCTCCGAATTTACCCCCTGCATGTAAAACGGTAAATACAACTTCAACTGCCGGAATCTTCTTTTGAGGGTGAATGCCTACAGGTATACCCCGTCCATTGTCTACAACGGTAATTGAATTATCTTTGTGAATCGTTACCTCTATTTCATCACAATAACCAGCTAATGCCTCATCTACTGCATTATCTACGATTTCATAAACTAAATGATGCAACCCTCTTGAAGAAGTACTTCCAATATACATGCCGGGCCTTTTTCGGACAGCTTCTAATCCTTCTAGTATCTGTATCTGGCTTTCATTATACTCTGGAGCCATGAAATAACTCACTCCTTTTTCAAAATTTTGTAAATCTATTAATTAATAATGGATAAATCACTAAGCAAATGAATTCTTTTTTGTAATGTAGCTGAGGAAATTGGAGACAAATAAACGACATTTCTCCCTTTTTCTTCCGTGATGATAATCGTTTTTATATCATCTTTGGATACAACACAAACAAAACCTTCTTCCCGAGCTACTTTTAGAAATTCCGTAGTAATTTTTGAATCTTCCATGGATTTCATATCAAAAATACCAACTAAATCTTTTAACCTGATTTCTACATCTGCGCCAATATGCAGAAACACATTATTTCCTCCCTACAAAACACAATAATACGTATATTGTATCTTATTTAAACTTTTGTTACAACATTTTACTGTCTTTCGGGTATATATGACCATCTTCTACATAATAGATAAATCCCTTGTGAATTTGTTTTAATATTAAATCTTCAATTCCCGTACAAGTAAGAATGGTTTGAATATCATCAATATGAGCAATTAAATCTTTTTGCCTATTTTCATCTAGTTCAGAAAGAACATCATCTAATAAAAGTATAGGGGCTTCTCCTGTTTCTTGTTTCATTAAATCAATTTCAGCCAGTTTCAAGGAAAGGGCTGCGCTTCGTTGCTGCCCTTGAGAACCATACGTACGAAGATCCATACCATTTACCTTAAAAACAATATCATCTCTGTGGGGACCTATTGAAGTAGTCCCACTCTGCAGATCTCGCACTAAGTTTTCTTTTAATTTTTCTCTAAACTGGTTACTACTCACACTGGGCGAATATTCGACTAATAATTTTTCCTTTTGCGCTGTAATATTACCATGAATCAACAAAGCCAAATGATTAAGCTTCTCTATAAATACTTTCCTGGCTTCAATCACTTTTTCTCCGAAATGTACCAGTTGCTCGTCCCATATATCGGTCATATCCTTGGGATTTTTGTTTATTTGTTTCAAAAAATGATTTCTTTGCTTTAATACTTTATGGTATTGTTGAAGATTATAATAATATATCCTGTCTAGTTGACATAACTCAATATCTAAAAACCGCCTTCTTTCCTTAGGTCCACTTTTAATGAGCTGTAAGTCTTCTGGAGAAAAAATGACAACATTGATAATCCCTAAAAGTTCTCCAAGTTTTTGAATAGGGATTCCATTATGAGCGGCAGATTTTCTGCCGCTTTTGTCTAAATGAAAATCTATTTTTTCTACTCTGTTTTGTTTATGAAGAAATAAGCGGATATGGGCTTCATCTTTATGCCAATGAATTGCTTCTTTTTCATGGGTCGTTCGGTGGGATCTTCCTGTGGCACATAAATAAAGAGATTCAAGTATATTGGTTTTTCCCTGTGCATTTTGTCCGTAAAAAATATTAAGTTTTGGATGCAAAGATAAATTGAGCTGCTCATAATTTCTAAATTGGTATAAATTTACCTCTTTAACATACATTATGCCCACTCCATCAATGAATTATGATATATTCTTTACCATTTATATCCACCTTGTCTCCGCTTCTTAATTTTTTTCCCCTTTGAAAAACAACTTCGCCATTTACCTTTATGGTATTTTCTGAGATAAAGTATTTTGCTTCTGCACCAGATTGAACAATATCTACATACTTTAAAAATTGATCCAGTTTAATGTATTCTGTATTTATTTTAATTTCTTCCAACTTCATCACCTTTTCTTTTAATGATAAAAAGTGCGAACATCATCGCACTTTTTATTATAGCATATTAATAATTAAATTACCTGCAGATAAAAAAATTAAACTTTACGAAAGATTATACATTTAATCGAATTGGTAAGATTAGATATTTATATTCATTGCCATTAACAGGCTGGATAATGCAGGGGTTTAAGGAAGACATAAATAGAATGGCAACTTCATCATCATCGATCACTTTTAAGGCATCTATAAGATATTTGGGATTAAACGCAATCATTAAATCTTTTCCTTCCAGATTAACAGGAAGTTCTTCATGAGCAGTTCCCAGTTCCGTATTGGATGTAATGACTAAGCGATCAGAATCCATTTCCATTTTAATCGGATTCTTTTTTCCTTCTCTTGAAATCAATGCAGCTCTTTCAATACTCATAAGCAATGCTTTTCGATCCACTGTGATTCTTGTTTCATAGTCTTCAGAAAAGCTATTTTCGTACTTTAAAAACTCTCCTTCAAGTAACCTGGAAACAACTGTACTGTCTCCCAGGTCAAAAAGAATATGTTTGTCTGTAAAATATATCGAAACCTGATCTTCTTCTTCTGAAGAAAAAATTTTGCTGATTTCTCCCAGTGTCTTTCCTGGAACGACAACCTCATTTTCCTCATTCTCAACTGATAAAGGTGTTTTTCTGTAAGATACTCTATAACCATCCACAGATACCATATGTAGTGCTCCATTTTTGATTTGGATCAGTTCTCCGGTTAAAATGGGTCTCGTTTCTTCAGTAGCCACAGAAAAAATGGTTTGTCTGATCATGTCTTTTAGTGTGGATTGTTTTAGTGTAATGGATTTATCTCTTTCAATTTTAGGTAACTCCGGAAAATCTGCTCCAGATTGAGCTGATATTTTAAATTCAGAATTAGCACATTTAATCGTAGCCATAAGATTAGCATCTACTGTAATTTTTACTTCGTCTTCAGGAAGCTTTCTTACAATTTCAGAAAAAATCTTAGCTTCTAATGCAATACAACCTGACTTTTCAACAGTTGCTGGTATCGTACTTTCTATTCCAAGTTCCAAATCATTCCCTGTTAATTTAAGAGCATTCTGATCTGTTTCTAATAAAATGCATTCTAAAATAGGAAGTGTAGTTCTGCTGGAAACAGCTTTTAAAACAATATTGACACTATTTAATAAATCATTTTTTGTACATGACACCTTCATTTTGTGGATAACTCCTTTCCTGTTTTTAATATTAATAAAATAAAAAGGTTTGAGTAATTATAGTAATAGTACCTGTGGAAATGTAGATAAATCATTCAAATACCAAAAATACAAATAAAAAAATAATAGAATAACCCTGTGGATAAAAAAATAAAAGTGAAAAGGTTATTCACATTATTAACAAAAAAAATTTAAGGAAATAATTATTCACACCTTGTCCACTATATTCTCACAGACTAATGTGAATAAATTATTTACCTGTAATTCTTTTTTCTAATTCCAGTATGGTTTGTTGAAGTTCCCTGTCTTTTTCTATGTCTTGGGCAACTTTTTCAAAACCATGTATGATGGTGGTATGGTCCCTTCCTCCGAATTTTTCTCCTATTTTAGGTAGTGAGAGATCCGTTAAACGCCTGCAAAGGTACATAGCAATTTGTCTTGGGAAAGCTACATTTCGAGTTCTCTTTTTAGATCTCAGCTCTTCAGGTTTTAGGTTAAAGTAAGATGCTACGACTTCCTGGATTAGTTCTGTAGTAATGGTTTTGGGCTTGTCCGAACTCATTAAATCTTTTAGTGCTTCGCTGGCTAATTCAATATTAATTTCTTTATTGGCCAAGGTTGAATAAGCTATGATTCGGTTTAATGCTCCTTCTAATTCTCTTATATTGGAAACGATAGACTTGGCTACAAAAAGAATAACGTCGTTTGGAATAGTTAATCTTTCTAATTCAGCTTTTTTTCTTAAAATAGCAATTCTGGTTTCTAAATCTGGGGGTTGTATATCTGCAATAAGACCCCATTCGAATCTTGAAAGCAGTCTTGCTTCTAATGTTTTAATTTCTTTTGGAGGCCTATCACTGGAAATAATGATTTGTTTGCTGTCTTCATGCAATGTATTAAAGGTATGGAAGAATTCTTCTTCTGTTCTTTCTTTTCCCGCAATAAATTGAATGTCGTCGATCAAAAGAACATCGATGTTTCTGTATTTGTTTCTGAATGCCTGGTTTTTATCGTCCTTAATGGAGTTAATGAGTTCATTGGTAAATTTTTCAGATGAAGCGTATAATACTTTTGCACTGGGGTTTTGAGCTAAGATGTAATGACCAATTGAGTGCATAAGATGAGTCTTTCCAAGCCCAACACCTCCGTAGAGAAAGAGTGGATTGTATGCTTTGGCAGGAGCCTCTGCAACGGCAAGAGCTGCAGCATGTGCCATTCTGTTGCTGTTTCCTACGACAAATGTGTCAAAAGTATATCTTGGATTTAAATTGCTTTGATTATCAAGAGGATCTGAAGAATCTTCTTTGTTTGTTGTATTTTTTGATTTTTGTATTTGATTGGCTTCGTTTGGAGTAACAATTTTAATTTCATATTCATAATGAGTTACTTGAGCAATTGCGTTTTGGATCAAGCGAATATACCGAGTTTTTAAAATATCTCGAGAAAAGTCGTCCAGGGTTTCAATGGTCAGGACATTATCATTTACTGAAAGGGGCTTTAAGTTCTTAAACCAAGTCTGAAAGCTAACAGGAGAAGTTTCTGTTTCTAATATTTTTAGTATGCTTGGCCAATGACTTAGTACCTTGTTTTCCATTTAGATATCCTCCTATTATGAATGAAAAAATTTACATTTTTATCTTATACACAGATTATCCACAATTGTGTATAATTTTAAACAATAAATTAACAGCTTGTGTATATCTTTTAAAAAACGTTTCATGTGAATATGTATAAAAAAATTTTTTAACAACCTGTGAAAAACTTTATAAACAATAAAATAAGGCAAAAAAAAGAAATATAAACTCATAAAATAAAGTTTATACACAGGGTTATCCACAGAATGTGAATAATTAAGAACGTAAAATAAGTTATACACAACTTCTTTTTCATAATATCAAAATTCTTGTGGATAATCAATAATAAAAAAATTATCCACAAGAAAATAATCCACATAGATTGGGAATTGTAAAGAAATAGGTTCTTGACGAGCTATAGGATATTTACTATAATTGTAATAGTGCTTACAAAAACACGAAATGTGGGCCTATGTCGACGAATGTTGATTTGTATAGACTGCAAAGGAGGTGCTGAGAATGAAAATGACATTTCAGCCAAAAAAGAGACAAAGACAAAAAGAACATGGTTTTCGTAAAAGAATGAAAACAGCAAGTGGAAGAGCCGTATTAGCAAGAAGAAGAGCAAAAGGTAGAAAAAGATTGTCAGCATAAACAAGGCCGCATCATTGTGGCCTTGTTGTACTATAAGCTTTTTTTCCTCCGATTTTGACCGTTCATTACTTGTATGGCTGCGGTGAGTAAGTATTTTTAGGAGGAGTTTTATGAAACATACGGAGTCGTTAAAAAAGAATTTTCAATTTAAAATCGTATATAATAAAGGAAATTCTATAGCTAATCGTTTATTGGTTATGTATCGTTTAAAAAATGGAAAAGATATAAATAGATTGGGTATTTCAGTCAGTAGGAAAGTTGGAAACAGTGTTGTCAGAAATCGAATTACTCGTTTAATAAAGGAAAGCTATAGACTTCACGAAGAGCATATTCAATTAGGATGGGATATTGTGATCATTGCGAGAATTCCATCAAAAGAATCAGATTATCATGAAATATCTAAAGCCCTTGTCCATTTGCTAAAAAAAGCGGGATTATTCCTTTAATATAAGAGGAAGGAATGAGATTGATTTGAAAAAGTTGTTACTAGGTTGCATTTCGTTTTATCGCCGATTCATTTCTCCTTGCAAACCTCCCGTGTGTAGATTTTATCCTAGTTGTTCACAATATACTTATCTGGCAGTAGAAAAATACGGGACAATAAAAGGAATATATTTAGGAGTGAAGAGGATTTTAAGATGTCATCCATTTCATCCGGGGGGATATGATCCTGTTCCATAATTAAAGGAGGAAATAAGTTGATAGATTTTTTAGCACAAATCTTAGGAGTTGTATTAAATCAGATTTTTGATGTGATTTATTCAATAAGTCCTGCAGGTTCTTTAGGAATTACAATCATTTTATTTACGATTTTTGTCCGACTATTGATTCTTCCCCTTATGATTAATCAACAACGTTCCATGAAAAATATGCAAAAAGTTCAACCGGAAATTCAACGAATTCAGAATAAATATAAAGATAAAAAAGATCCTGAATCTCAAAAACAAATGAGTATGGAATTAAGTGAACTTTATAAAAAGCATAAAATCAGTCCTTTGGGTGGATGTTTGCCTCTACTTATTCAAATGCCTATTTTCTTTGCTTTGTTTAGAGTATTACAAAGAGCAGGTACATACATTAATAAGCTCCATGATATTTATAATCAATTAGCCGTTCAAATTATGAACGTTCAGGGATATCAAAGTATCTTACAGGGAATTGTTAAAGAAAGAGCGAATGTTCAACTGAATGAAACGACTTTAGGTACAGTAGAAGGTTTGCAATCGGTTTTATCTCATTTAACAACCAATGAATGGGGTCAGTTAACACAGACTTTTAAAGATATTCCCCAAGCTCTTTTACAACAAAAAGATAATATAGAAATATTTTTGGGCATTAGTTTGGTAGATTCTCCGAGCGATTTAATGGGACAAGGAGTAATTATAGCTGTTATTTTGCTTACTTTTATCGCAGGATTTACTACTTACCTTTCATCAAAAGTAATATCTTCAGGTACTCAGCAGCAGCAAAATGATCAAGCAGCACAAACTCAAAAAACAATGAATATAGTTTTTCCTTTTTTAACAGCATGGATGACATATACTTTACCGGCCGGATTAGGAATATACTGGATAACAAGCAATATTTTCCAAATTATTCAGCAGTTAGCCATTAATAAGAGTATGGACAAAGCGGGGGAAGGTGAATAGAATATGGATTTTATTGAGAAAATAGGAAAGACGGTTGAAGAGGCAATAACGGAAGGATTAATTGAATTAGGTGTTACAAGAGACAATGTAGAGATTGAAATCATTGAGAAGGGGTCTAAAGGATTTTTAGGAATTGGAAGCAAAATGGCCAAGGTTCGCTTGAGAAAAAAATATAATCCAATAAATGCTGCAACTAAATTTTTGGAAGATATTTTTGAAAAAATGAACATACAGGCTGTCATAGATGTAGAGGAAAGAGAAAACGGTAATTATTATTTTAATTTAAGAGGAGAAGATATGGGGATCTTAATTGGAAAAAGAGGTCAAACTCTGGATTCTCTTCAATATTTAGTGAATTTGGTGGCGAATAAAGAAAAAGAAAATTATGTTCGTATTACCTTAGATACAGAAAATTATAGAGAGAAGAGAAAAGATACCCTGGAAGCTCTCGCAAGAAACTTAGCCAAAAAAGTAAAAGCAACAAAGAAAAGTATTGTACTAGAACCGATGAATCCTTATGAAAGAAGAATCATTCATTTTGCACTCCAAAACGATAAATTTGTTAAAACCCACAGTGAAGGTGAAGAACCTTATCGTAAGGTAGTCATTAGCCCAATAAGTCATGGATAAAACCCAGTTTATACTGGGTTTTTAAAATACAAAAATAAAGGAGTAATTATATGATAGAGGATACAATTGCCGCTATTTCAACGCCTCCGGGTACTGGTGGTATTGGAATTATCAGGCTAAGTGGAAAAGATGTCTTTTCCATTGTCAATCCAATTTTTAGAGGCAAAAAAAATCAAGATTTATCAAAAGTTAGATCGCATACGATTCATTATGGATATATTATTGATAAAGAGTCAAAGAAAACTATAGATGAAGTATTGGTTATGGTTATGAAAGCTCCTAATACCTATACGAAAGAAGACATTGTAGAAATCAATTGTCATGGAGGTATTGTTTCTGTAAGAAAGGTATTGGAGCAAGTGTTAAAAATGGGAGCAAGACTGGCAGAACCTGGAGAATTCACAAAAAGAGCATTTTTAAATGGTCGAATAGACTTATCCCAGGCAGAGGCTGTCATTGATATCATTGAAGCAAAAACAGATATGTCTTTAAGTACGGCAATGGATCAATTGGAAGGAAGTTTATCTCATAGAATCGGAGAAATTAGAGAAGAACTTTTAGAAATTATGGCTCATATAGAAGCTGCTATCGATTATCCAGAGTATGATATAGAAGAATTAGGTTATGATCGAGTAAGAAAACGTATAGAAGAAATCAGAGCCAATATTCATCGTTTATTAGATACAGCTGATTCAGGAAAAATATTAAGAGAAGGGGTAAAAACGGCTATTGTTGGAAAGCCTAATGTTGGGAAGTCCTCTCTTTTAAATGCTTTGCTCAGAGAACAAAGGGCAATTGTTACGAATATACCTGGTACCACCAGAGATGTTCTGGAAGAATATATCAATATTTCAGGGGTTCCTTTTAAATTGATTGACACTGCAGGTATTAGAGAAACTGAAGATGTTGTAGAACAAATAGGTGTGAATCGTTCTAAAGAGATTATAGAATCGGCTGATTTAATTATTATGATTTTGGATTTATCCACTTCCTTGACAGAAGAAGATATGTACATTATGAATTTAATTGAAAATAAAAAGAAATTGGTTCTGCTTAATAAGACGGATTTACCGGCTAAGCTGGATAAAAACGAAATATATAACAGATTTACTCAAAATGAGATATTAGAAATCTCTGCAAAAAATAGAGAAGATATAGAACGATTAGAGGAAACTTTAAAAGAAATGTTTATGACTGGTAAAATCAATATGGAAGAATCTATAATGATCACAAACTTAAGACATAAAGATGCTCTTATAAAAGCCGATGAATGTTTAAAAGATGCTTTATCTACCATCGATATGGAGATGCCGGAAGATTGCTTATCCATTGATTTAACCAATGCATACAAATATTTAGGAGAAATTACCGGTGAATCTGTTCAGGATGATTTAATTCAAAAGATTTTTAGTCAATTTTGTTTAGGTAAATAAAAAGAAAGAGGGAAAACATGAGTTACAACGCTGGGAATATCGATGTTGCTGTAATTGGTGGAGGACATGCAGGGTGTGAAGCTGCTCTTGCAACTGCAAGACTAGGACTTAATACAGTTATATTTGCGATCAGTTTAGACAGTATTGCTATGATGCCCTGTAATCCGAATATAGGAGGAACTTCTAAGGGTCATTTGGTTAGAGAAATTGATGCCTTAGGAGGAGAAATGGGAAAAAATATAGATAAAACCTTTATTCAATCCAGAATGTTGAATATGGGAAAAGGACCTGCTGTGCATTCTCTCAGGGCCCAGGCAGATAAATACCGTTATTCAAAGGAAATGAAGAAAACTTTAGAGAATACTGAAAATCTAACGATTAAACAGGCGGAAATTGTAAAAATTCATGTAGAAGATAAAAAGGTAAAAGCTGTAGAAACAGCCAATGGAGCCATTTATTATTGTAAAGCTGTGGTTATAGCAACAGGAACTTATTTAAGAGCATGTTGCTTTATTGGAGATACAGTAGAGTATACGGGACCCAATGGTTTAAAACCTGCCAATAAATTGACGGATTGTTTAAAGGAATTGGGAATAGAATTACTTAGGTTTAAAACAGGTACTCCTGCCAGGGTAGACAGAAGAAGTATTGATTTTTCAAAGATGGAAGAACAGCCTGGGGATGAAAAAATCGTTCCTTTTTCCTTTGAAACGGATCCAAAAGCTATTGCCAGAGATCAGATCTCTTGTTGGTTGACTTATACGAATGAAAAAACCCATCAAATCATTCGAGACAATCTTCATCGTTCAGCTTTATATGGAGGAAAAATTGAAGGGATAGGTCCCAGATATTGTCCTTCTATTGAAGATAAAATTGTACGTTTTGCCGATAAAGAAAGACATCAGGTTTTTCTGGAACCTGAAGGTGAAGATACCATAGAAATGTATGTTCAAGGGATGTCCACGTCTCTTCCTGAAGACGTTCAACTGGCTATGTTACGTTCCTTACCGGGACTGGAAAACTGTGAAATTATGAGAACGGCTTATGCGATAGAATATGACTGTATTAATCCGACTCAACTCAGACATACTCTAGAATTTAAAGAAATTGCAGGATTATTCAGTGCAGGACAATTTAATGGAAGTTCAGGATATGAAGAAGCGGCGGCGCAAGGGATTGTAGCAGGTATTAATGCTGCATTAAAAATATTAGGTAAAGAACCAATGATCATTGATCGTTCTGAAGGATATATAGGGGTACTCATTGATGATTTGGTGACTAAGGGAACCAAAGAACCTTACAGAATGATGACTTCGAGGGCAGAATACAGATTACTTTTAAGGCAGGATAATGCAGATCTTCGTCTAACTGAAAAAGGGTATCATGCAGGACTTATTTCTAAAGAGCGATATGAAAAGCTTCTGGAAAAGAAAAGACTTATTGAAGAAGAGATAAAAAGAATGAAGGAGACGGTTGTTGGTGTTGTACCTTCTGTTCAGGCTTTTCTTGAATCCTATAACAGCACGCCCCTTAGGTCAGGTATACCTCTTTCAGAACTTATTAAGCGCCCGGAGTTAGATTATTATAAAATCAAAGAGATTGATCCAGGTCGTGTAGAACTTCCTGAGGATGTTCAAGAACAAGTTAATATTCAACTAAAATATGAAGGTTATATTAAGCGTCAGATGATTCAGGTAGAGCAATTTAAAAAGCTTGAAAACAAGCTTCTTAGTGAAGATATAGATTATCATCAGATCAAAGGACTTAGAATAGAAGCAGCTCAAAAACTTCAGGTCATTAAACCCAGATCCATAGGACAAGCTTCCAGAATATCTGGAGTTTCTCCTGCTGATATATCTGTTTTGTTAGTATATTTAGAGCAAATGAATAGAAGTAAAAATCTAAATAAGTAGGAGTATTCATATGGAACTTAAACAGTATTTAGATGATGGAAGCAAAGAATTTGGCATCCATTTAAATTCCAAACAAATTGATCAGTTTTTAGAGTATAAAGACTTGCTCTTAGAGTGGAATGAAAAGATGAATTTGACTGCTATTACAGAAGAGAAAGACATTATTATAAAACACTTTTTAGATTCCATATCCATTGGTAAATTTTTTGATTTTTCATCGGTAGAAAGTGTTATTGATATAGGGACTGGAGCAGGGTTTCCAGGTGTTCCTCTTAAAATTGCATACCCTAATCTTAAGATTACCTTAATGGATTCCTTAAACAAGAGAATTGAGTTTTTAAAGGAAGTTGTTTTAAAATTATCTCTTGATGAGGCAGAACCTATCCATGGAAGAGCTGAAGAGTTAGGTCAAGATAAACTTCATAGGGAATCTTATGATGTTTCTGTATCAAGAGCAGTAGCCCATTTATCTGTACTCGCAGAATACACCCTTCCTTTTATTAAGATAGGGGGGAAATTTCTGTGTATGAAAAGTATTAATAGTGATGAAGAAATAGAAGCTTCAAAGAAAGCGATTACGATTCTTGGAGGAAAGATCATAGATCAAAAGGATGTTCATATTCCTTTTAGCGATATAAGCCATAGGATTATTTTTATAGAGAAGGAAAGAGAAACTCCTGCAAAATATCCAAGAAAACCTGGTAAACCAAGTAAAAATCCTATACAATAATAGTAATTTTTAAATATTATATGAAAAAATGATATATTATACATAATATTGTGTTATAATATAGGTATTATTTGGTTTTCGGATTGAATTATAGGGGGCGATAGCAGTTTATGCACATAGATCAATCAAAAGAATTAAAGATACAATGGATTCCTGTAGATAAAATACGTCCTAATCCATATCAGCCAAGAAAAAGTTTTGATAAAATAGCTCTGGATGAATTAACTAATTCCATTAGAGAATATGGAGTGATGCAGCCAATTAGTGTCCGCATGATAGGAAATTCTAATTATGAATTGGTTGCGGGAGAAAGAAGACTAAGGGCATGTAAAAATGCAGGAATGGATGTAATCCCTGCTGTGATCATAGAAGTGAGTGACAAAGATAGTGCTGTACTGTCCCTGATTGAAAATCTACAAAGAGAAGAGCTTAACTTTTTAGAAGAAGCGGATGCATACTTTAATCTAATGAAAGATTATGGTTTTACTCAGGAGGAATTAGCAAAAAGTGTGGGAAAAAGCCAATCCACTATTGCCAATAAGCTTAGATTATTAAAGTTATCTCCTGCTGTTAAAAAACTGCTGCTGGAAAATAATTTATCAGAAAGACATGCAAGAGCACTTATTAAACTTCCAGATGAAGAGATGCAGATGGAAGTTTTAAAGAAAGTTATTATTCAAGGTTTAAATGTGAAAAAGACTGAAGAATTAGTGGATCAAACCATTGAAAAGATTATTCATCAGTCAGAAGAGAAAAAAGAACAGAAAATGAAAAGGTTTTTAAAGGATATCCGATTGTTTACCAATACCATTCAACAGGCTGTGGATTTAATTCAGCAGTCTGGTGTTGAAGCTCAATATACCATGGAAGAAAAAGATGATTTTTATGAAATAAACATAAAAATACCAATTAGATAAGGATTCACCCATTATCGGGTGAATCCTTATTTATTTATTAAAAAATCTTTGCAAATTTCATTAAAATAAAGAGGTTCTTCTTCGTGGGGCATTGCTTTTGACTTATCAAAGATATATGAAGTGATGGAAGGTTTAAGTAAAGTCCATTCATCTAATAATTTTAATGGAACCAGTTCATTTTCCCGTCCCCAAATAATGCAAATGGGACAAGTTACTTTTCTGAGGGTTTCTCTGACATTCACATTAAGATATTCCCCTAAAAATGATGCAAGGAAGTATCTTGAAGAAGGTCCTCCTAAATGGGCTGAACCGTAATAAGCATTTACTAAAGATGAATTTATAGAATAACGGGATCTGTATAATTTATTTTTAAGAAAATAACAGATATATGGTTTGGATGAAATAACCTGATAAAAAGTTGTTCCAATAATAGGCGTTTCAATTAATTTTTTTATAATTTTAGTTTTTGGCTCTGGATATTTGGATTGCTTATCAATTCCTGTGGGTGAAATTAAAATTAATTTTTTAAATAAACCTGGTGACATCGCGCAGGACATTAGAGCAAATGAAGCAGATTGAGAATTGGCAATCACAAATACTGGTTCTTTAATAACGTCTTTTATAAAATCCTGTATAAGCTGAACATAAAGATAAGCGGTATATGTGATCTTTGGTCTTGAAGAATATCCAAATCCTAACAAATCTATGCTATACACCCTGAAGTGTTTGGAGAGAAAAGGAATATTCTTTCTCCATTCATAGGAAGAAGCGCCATTCCCTATTCCATGAATAAGTAATAAAGGAAGTCCCCTGCCTTCAACTCTATAATGGATTTTTCCCAATTTCCATGAATAGGTTTTGTATTTTCTTTGAATTTTTTTATATCTATATGAACCAAGTTTAAACAGAGTACGATTTATTATGGTCAGAGCAGATATGGCCATGATTACTTTTATAAGGATATTTTTTTTCTTCATTAAAACGCCTCCCTAAGGTTTGTATTTATATTATCTCTTATTCATTGGAAAAAGAAAAGTAATAAATAGGAATTAAGAAATAAAAAAGCATGTAAATGGAAGATAGTACCCCGGAATCATTTAGAAAAATTATTCCAGCTGATATAATAAAAAAGATTTTTCCCCATTTTTCATCATATATCTTTAAATTTCTTAATTTGCATATTAAAACCCAATCAAGAAATATGAAGATATTTAAAGGAGGAAGGAGGAGAAATAAAAAAATTTGTTTGAGTTTACCATAAATGATTTCAAAAGAAAAAGAAAGATTTTTTTCATGGATAGATTGAACCCATATTCCCCAGTGGGTTGAAGAAGTTTGATTTAAGTCCCAGAGAATAAAGTATTTTTGAAGGATTAAAAAGGTTAAGGTACTTATTCCAATATAAAGTATTTTCTTTATTTTAACCTCTTCAAAGATATAAATACTTGCTAATATTGCACAGAAACAGCTTAACATCCCACCTACATTGGCACCATATAGTGGGGAAAAACATAGTATGCAAGTAAATAATAAGACAATCTGTATCAATAAAAGATTTCCTTTTTTAGTCCTGGAAATAGTAAAAATAATGCCTAGCAATAAACCTAGAAAAATTCCGATCAAATCATTATTCCATCCGTAAAATCTCGTTCCTTGAAAGATATTATTAAAACCTATGGGGCTTTTATATAAAAAAATTCGAGAAAATGTAAAATAAAACAGAAGGAGAAAATGAGAAATCCAAACACAGATTAAAGTTTTTTTATAGTCCAAATTTAAATAGCAGATAACGCCCCCAAGGATTAAAGACAAAAAAATGATTATACTACTTTTTAGTATTCCATTAAGAAAAGCAAAAATATGAAAACCAAATACTGTAGACAAGAACATACAGAAAAAAATGGAATATCCAAGAATACAGCGAGATTTTTTAAAATAGAGAAACACTAAATAGGCTATCAGGATATAGCCTATTAAGATATATCTTCCATAGAACAAAGAAATCGTCTGATGATATAGATTTTGTAAATGCCCAATAGGATTTTCGCTTTCTTTAAAATAAATCATATGTTGAGATAAGGTATGTTTGCTGCTGATTAAAGTTAAGAAATCTCCATATTTAATAAAACCTTCTGTTTTAGTTAAGGTGCTGTAAAGAAGTCCTGTTGTATGTGTTTGTATCCAAAGGGGAGTAATAATTTTTGATAAAGAGGTGATGATGACATCTCTATTGGAGAAATTATAAGATAATAATTTATATAAGTTCTTTATTTTACTGTCTTTTATGATTATAATAGAATCTTGGGATTTATAACCCCAAGAGATGTATTCATCTTCTGTCATGAATGCAAAGGATTTATTTTTTTCTTGTATGTCCGACATTAAATTACTGTAATTTTTTTTGGGATTGATATGTAATAGAGCATAGAGGCCTTCTGATTCAAATATGTTATCATTAATGGAAAGATCAGAGACTAGAATAATAAGTAATTTGTCTTTTAATGGAGGAATATGAACATTTGCGGATAATTGTGAAGGTTTGAATACCAGAATCCATATAACAAAGATCGCAATAACTATTATCTTTTTCAAAAGACCACTCATTTCAATTAAAGATTTAAAAGAGGTTTTATATACTTTATAAATGTAAAGCTAAGAATATATAATATTCCTATTGATATCAGGAAAAAACAAAAGGAAAATGAAATAAGATTTTTAGGTTCTCTTTTATAAATCTTTAGAGCCAGTCCAAATAAAATGAAACTTGATACAATCTGAAACATAATTTTCTCCATATCTATTATGTTGATACTTTATTATCATTAGGATATGAAAAATTTTAAATTCTATCCAATGTAATTATTTTGTAATTATTTTGAAATAAAAAGAGGATATTGTCATAATTTTATAGAATAAATTAGCTAGAAAGTTTTCCTTAAAGGAGTTATAAGATGTCCAGTTCTAATATGGATCAACTTGACAGAATTTTAAAACGAACTATTGATAGTTTTGAACAAAGTAAAAATGAAATTTATGATATTGCAGAGCATGCCCAAGAAGAATATCAGCAATTGCAACAAGAATTAGAAGAATTAAAAGCTCAAATTTCAAATACTATGGATTTGGTACAAAATTTTGAGAGGGCTTTAAAGAAAAGTAGACTTGAGCTTATGCAAGTCAGTAAAAACTTTGATCAATATTCTCAGGAAGAAATGAAAGCAATATATGCCAAAGCTGATCAGCTACGGATCAATTTAGCGGTTGAAAAAGAAAGAGAACAGATGCTCATTCAAAAAAGAAATGAATTAGAGATCCGGCTTAAACGTTCTGCAAAAACTGTAGAGAAAGCTGAAAATCTCATTAATCATGTGGCAATTGCGATGAACTTTTTAACAGGAAATTTAAAAGATATTTCTAATCAAATTGAAGATTTACAAGAAAAGAAGAGCCTGGGAATAAAGATTTTAAAAGCTCAGGAGAATGAGCGCCAAAGGGTTGCAAGAGAAATTCATGATGGACCTGCTCAATCCATGTCTAATGTCGTTTTAAAATCAGAGTTATGTATTAAACTCCTGGACAGGGACTTAGATAAAGCAAGACAGGAACTCATCAATCTAAAAGAAATGGTTAGAATCAGTATTCAGGATGTCAGAAGGATTATCTATGATTTAAGACCCATGTCTTTAGATGATTTAGGTATTGTTCCAACTTTAGAAAGATACATTTTAAAAATTAACGAAAACTACAGTACAGTAGTTAAATTTATTACTCATGGAACGCCTCGTATTCTTCCTTCTATTATTTCTCTTACTTTATTCAGATTAACACAAGAGGCATTAAATAATATTTTAAAACATGCCCAGGCAACAGAAGCCACTGTAAAGCTTTCATTCCTGGAAGAGAATATAGAGCTTTTTATCAGTGATAATGGAAAAGGTTTTGATGTGAATGAAGTACACAAAAGGATAAGAGATGACGGCAGTGGTTTTGGGCTTTCCAGTATGAAAGAAAGAGTTCAATTATTGGATGGCGAATTTGCCATTCGCTCCCAACCTAATCAAGGAACAAGATATTATATTAGAATTCCGCTGAAAGGAAATGAGGTGTAGTAATATGAAAAGAAATATTAGAATTATTATTGCAGATGATCATTCAATGGTAAGAGAAGGATTAAAGCAACTTATAGAATTAGAAGATGATATCGAGGTGATTGACCAAGCTGGGAATGGAGAAGAAGTTATTAGAAAAGCTCTGGAAAAAAAGCCGGATGTTATTTTAATGGATATTAATATGCCGGTTTTAAATGGGATCGAAGCAGTTAAAAGATTGAGAGAAGAGAATTGCCCTTCAAAAATTATCATGTTAACCATTCATAATGAGATCGAATACCTTTTGGAAACCGTAGAAGCAGGCATTGATGGGTACATCTTGAAAGATTCAGATTCAGAGGCTTTAATTACTGCAATTCATACGGTTTATGAGGGTGAGTCTTATATTCAGCCTAATATGGCAGCACAATTGGTTAGGAAAATGAATCAAACGCCAACGCCCTCTAATCCAAAATCAGAGCTAAAGAATAGATTGACCAGCAGAGAAATAGAAGTACTTCAGCTGATTACAGAAGGGTTATTAAATAAAGAAATTGCTCAAAAGCTTTGCATCAGTGAAAAAACTGTCAAAAACCATGTATCTAATATATTTAGAAAAATAGATGTATGTGACAGAACACAGGCAGCTGTTTATGCTATCAAAGAACGTATTGTTGATATTCATTAAATTATGTCTTCTGTATTAAAATGTTTGATTATTGAGGCTATATCACGAAAAGATATTATATACGCCTTGATTTTTTTTATGTATAAAGATACAATCATATAAGGGAAATTAAGCACTCTCGTCTCTTGACGAGAGTTTTTGACATATATATTAGAAAGGAAGAATATAATGGATTTTAAAGTACAGATCGCAGATCTTTTATACAAGCAATTTAATGATTTATCGAAAGAGGAAATTATCTCTATGTTAGAAATTCCTCCAAGTCCCGATATGGGGGATTATGCCTTTCCATGTTTTCGTCTGGCAAAACTTTTTAAGAAATCACCGGCAATGATTGCAGAAGAAACTGTTAAAGTTCTTGAAAAACCGGATTTTATCAAAGAAATAAAAAATGTTACAGGATATATTAATTTTTATATTGATAAAGCTAAATTTGCTTCTGCTATTCTCGAAAGTGTATTAAAGTCTAAAGAAAAATACGGAAGTTCCAATGAAGGGGAAGGAAAAAATATTGTTGTTGATTATTCAGCGCCTAATATTGCTAAGCCTTTCCATGTGGGACATCTAAGATCTACAGTGATCGGAGGAAGTATTTATCGGATTTATAAGCATCTAGGATACAATTGTATAGGTGTTAACCACTTAGGGGACTGGGGTACTCAATTTGGAAAATTAATTGTGGCTTATAAAAAATGGGGAAGCAAGGAAGCAGTAGAGCAGGGTGGAATCAAAGAATTAATGCGTATTTATGTATTGTTTCATGAAGAAGCTGAAAAAGACCCATCCCTAGAGGACGAAGCCAGAAGCTGGTTTACTAAGATGGAAAGAGGGGATGAGGAAGCCCTTTCTCTCTGGAATTGGTTTAAAGATATTAGTTTAGAAGAATTTAATAAGGTTTATAAGTTACTTGGTGTGGAATTTGACTCTTATGCCGGAGAAAGTTTTTATAATGATAAAATGGAAGCTATTATTGAGGAATTAGACAGAAAGGGACTTCTTAAAGACAGTGAAGGGGCTAAAATCGTTGATTTAGAAGATGTCAATATGCCTCCATGTTTGATTACCAAAAAAGATGGAAGTACTTTATATGCCACCAGAGACATTACTGCTGCCATTTATAGAAAGAATACATATGACTTTCATAAATGTATTTATGTTACTGCCTTGGCACAGAATCTGCACTTTGCTCAATGGTTTGAAGTTATTAAAAGAATGGGTTATGACTGGTATGACAGATTGGTTCATGTACCATTTGGTCTTGTTAGCATGGAAACCGGAAAGCTTTCTACAAGAAAAGGAAATGTAGTTTTGCTTGAAGAACTTTTAAAAGAAGCTATTGAGAAAACGAAACAGATTATCAATGATAAAAATCCTGATTTGGAAGATAAAGAAACTGTTGCAGAACAAGTAGGAATTGGAGCAGTAGTCTTTAATGACTTAAGCAATAACAGAATCAAAGATGTGGTGTTTTCATGGGATAAGGTTCTTAATTTTGATGGTGAAACTGGCCCTTATGTTCAGTACACTCATGCCAGAGCCTGCAGTGTTTTGAGAAAAGCAGACATTAAAGTAGATGAAGAGAATATAGATTTTAATGTATTAACAGACCCTGCATCTATTGAAGTGATCCGTCTTATCGGTCAGTTCCCAGAAAAGGTAAAAGACGCTGCAGAAAAGTTAGAACCTTCATTTATTGCTCGTTATGTAGTGGATCTTGCTCAAGCTTTCAATAAGTTTTATCATGACAATCCAATTTTAACAGAAGATGAAGCAGTTAAAAAAGCTAGATTGGCTCTTGTTTATAGTGTAAAAATTGTATTATCCTCTGGTCTTTATCTTTTAGGTGTTAAAAGCCCTGAAAAGATGTAAAAGGGGGATGAGGTTTGAAGCGAATCAAATTATTCTATAATCCGGCATCAGGAGATAAAAGTTTTCACCTGCAGCTCGATACATTTATTCATAAGTTTCAAACTGCTGGTTATGATGTGAGTATTTTTAGAAGTAATAAAAAAGGAGATATTACAGAGGCCGTAGGAAAGATCAGCAATGATGATTATTCAATTTTAGCTGTTGCCGGTGGGGATGGAACAGTGAATGAAATTATTAACGCGATGGTAAAAAATAATTTAACTATCCCTTTAGGCATCTTTCCTTTTGGTACCGCCAATGATTTTGCAGGACATCTTAATTTGCCAAAGGATGTTGGTGCGTGTTGCGATATTATTCTAAGAAATAACATTAAAAAAGTGGATATTGGAGAGGTTAATGATAATTATTTTATCAATGTTTGCTGCGGTGGCCTTTTTACCAACGTATCTCAAACGATAGATCTTCATTTTAAGAATACCTTAGGGAAGCTGGCGTACTACATCAAAGGAATTGAGCAACTTCCCAAATTCAGGCCTTTTGCCCTTAGAATAGAAAGTGAAGATACGGTTATAGAAGATTTGTTTTATCTTTTTTTGGTGTTGAATGGGAATAGTGCTGGCGGATTTGAACGCTTGGCTAAAGGTGCTGCTGTAGATGACGGTTTTTTTGATTTTGTAGGCATAAAAGCCAGACCTTTTCATGAATTGGCTGTATTATTTCTAAAAATCTTAAAAGGAGAACATTTAGACGATCCTAATGTTTTATTCTTAAGGAAAAGTGAATTCAAAATTTCTTGTTTGGAAACTGAAAAATATTTTTTCGAATCAGATGTGGACGGCGAAAAAGGCCCGGATTTACCTCTTGAAATCAAAGTATGCCATAGGAAACTAGAGGTTTTTGCAAATATATAAAATACCTATTTAAACTGCTGTTTGTAGGCGATATAATAGTCTATGGCGGCAGTTTAATTTTTTGTTTCACGTGAAACATTTTTAAATTTTATTATAGATAGGATTCATTTATACTAAAATCGTGGTATAATTAATCAAAAGAAAGCCACGGGAGGGAAATAGCTTGGGAAAGGTAATTGCAGTTTTTAATCAAAAAGGTGGAGTAGGAAAGACAACTACCAATATTAATGTATCTGCTGGTTTAGCAGAACAGGGATATAAAGTTCTTACCATTGATATAGATCCCCAGGGAAACACCACTAGCGGATTAGGCATTCAAAAAAATGAACTCACTAAAACAATCTATGATGTACTTCTTGGAGAAATCAGCATCAATGATATTAAATTAAAGACGCCTATGAAGAATCTGGAGTTGATCCCTTCCAATATGAATTTGGCGGGAGCAGAAATAGAATTATTGGAAGTCGAAAAAAGAGAGTATGTGCTTGGCAATGCTCTTAAGAAAATTAATAAAGATTATGATTATATCTTTATTGATTGCCCTCCTGCGGTAAATATACTGACGCTTAATGCACTAACTGCTGCAGATAGCGTACTGGTTCCCATTCAATGTGAATATTATGCCTTAGAAGGATTGACCCATTTAATCAGCACCATAAAATTGGTTCAGAAAAAACTTAATCCAAATCTCTATATAGAAGGGATTCTTTTTACAATGTATGATGCCAGGACCAATCTGTCCCTGCAGGTAGTGGAAGAAGTTAAAAAATATTTTTCAAAAGAAATATATACAACGCTCATTCCGCGGAATGTAAGACTAGGGGAAGCTCCCAGCCATGGATTGCCGATCATGATGTATGATGAAAAATCAAAAGGCTCAGAAAGTTACAGATTACTGGTCGCAGAAATATTAGAAAGGAAGGAAGCATAGTGGCAAAAAGAGGATTAGGAAAAGGACTCTCTGCTCTCATATCTGATTTGCCGGAAGAAAGTAGTGTGGGACAAATCAAAATAGTTCCTATAAATGAGATAGAGCCTAATAAAGAGCAACCAAGAAAAATTTTTGATGAAGAAAAACTGGAAGAACTATCGCAGTCGATCAAGGAACATGGAATCATTCAGCCTTTGATTGTAAAAAAGCAAGGTGGTTTTTATGTAATTGTGGCAGGGGAAAGGCGTTGGCGAGCTGCAAGAATGGCAGGACTTAGTGAAGTGCCTGTAATTATTCAAGATTATAGTAATGATGAAGTGATGGAGATTTCTTTAATAGAAAACTTGCAAAGGGAAGATTTGAATCCGATAGAAGAAGCAAAGGCGTATGAAACGCTCATTCATTCTTTTTCTCTTAAGCAGGAGGAAGTGGCAAAAAGGGTAGGCAAAAGTCGTTCAGCCATTGCAAATACCCTTAGACTCCTTCAATTAGATGAAAGCATTCAAGAACTTTTAGTCAGAGGAAGTATTAGCGAAGGGCATGCCAGAGCGCTTCTAGCTCTTCCAGGTAAAGAAGAACAAATTATAGTTGTTGACAAAATACTTAAAGACAACCTGAGTGTAAGGGAAACAGAAAAACTGATCAAAGATATACTGGAAAAACCGAGAAAAAAGAAAAAAAATGAAGCAATGCCGCCAATATTCAAAGAAATTGAAAATAAAATGAAGAATATCTTAGGAACGAAAGTTCAAATTACTAAGGGTAGAAAAAAAGGAAAAATAGAAATAGAATATTATTCCGATGAGGATTTGGAAAGAATTTTATATTTAATTCAATCTATTGAAAATAGGGGTTCAGAGGTGAAATAAGTGGACATTATGAGGATCATTTCAGAGTACAGCAGCGTAATATTAATAGGAGTAAGTGCTTTTTCAATCATTTTATTTATTATTGTCATCATATTATCGGTAAGATTGAGTAAGCTCAACAAAAAGTACAATTACTTCATGGGGGGCAAGAAAGAAAGACCTATAGAAGACCTCCTGCTGGATTATATAGAGAAGGTTATGCAAGTTGAAAAAGACAATGAAAGAATCGTAGAGGAATGTAATCAAATCAAAAGAAACCTAAAAAGTTGTATTCAAAAAGCAGGAATTGTCCGTTACAATGCTTTTGGTGATATGGGTGGAGATCTATGTTATGCCATTGCGCTTTTAGATGATTATGATGATGGGATAGTACTCAATGGCATACATAGCAGGGAAGGTTCCTATACCTATGCAAAGCCAATAGAAAACGGAAAAAGTTCATATGTACTGTCTGCAGAAGAAGCACAGGCTCTGCAAATAGCACAACTAAAAAATAAAGGCAAGAGAATATAAATTAAAGAATAACAGATACCTCCATGGAGACACTATAACTATGGAGGTGTTTTTATGGTTGTAGCCATAGAAAGAGGTTTAGAAGGATTCAAAGATAAATTAGAGCAAAGAGGGTATCAGGTAGTCTATGAAGACGAGTATCCATATCCGGTGGATGCTTACATATATATTAATCATCCCAATTGGATAGAAATTAATGAGGATACAAGGCCGGAATTGACATCTTCCATAGAGAAAAGATCGAACCATAAACATCACGGAGTACTTATTATAAACGCACAGAATAAAAGCATAGATGAAATCGAGCAGATTTTAAACAATAGGGTATATTCTCCACTGTTTTAATAAGGTCTATAGATTTTACTCCCTTATTCAATTAGTATGACGTATGCTAATTAATAAAGGGAATTTAAATGTCATGAATGTTATAAATTTATATGAAAGCTATGAAACATGAATTTTGTTGAAATATACACAAAGATGTTGTATCATTTAATATAAATGATTTAAAGTATAAGGCATTAAAAATCCGTTGTAATTGCTTTTTGGCGATTACAACGGATTTTCTTAAGATTTTTAAGCATATTCGTTGACATTCACGGTTTTCTTAATATGATTGAGTGCAAATCTGAAGGATGGAATCATAAACAGAAGAATGGTTAATACCATTTCTATTCCAATATAGGACAAATTATAAAGTATGGAATAAGTAATGGGATCAAATCCTTCCCATGCATAGGAGCCAAAGAAAATCCATCCGGATAAGAAACTGCATACAAATCGCCCCATTACCCCTGCAATATAGCCATAAATAAGAGAATAAGAGCCTTTTTTAAAGAATCCGGAAAATCCCAGAGCCCCAAAAGCCAAAGGATAATCTAATAAAAGCTGTGCAGGATGAACAACATATCCTCCCAGGGCAAGTTGTAAAAGTCCATACGTTACACCTGCCAAGATCCCTTCAAAAGGTCCAAACCAATAGCCTATAAGAACAATGAACATCATGGAAAATGGTGTAACAGAACCCCCTTGGGGCAGTTGAAACAAAGTAAAATTAGACAGGATGGTGGCCAGGGCGATGGCAAGTCCGGAATAAGCTAATGCCTTAACGGAAAGATTCTTCTTTTTATAAAGATTTCCCGCAAACAAGGCCACAAGAATTAAAGCGACTAAGACAATGATCGTCTTACCTAGAGGTGACTCAATAAAGTTTTGTAATGCTTCTTCACCAAACATAAAAAAATCCTCCTTTAATTTTGTCCGCAGGAGGTTTACCAAAATTTCGCTTCCCTTCGCCAGCATTATCTGGATCAGGTACAAAGGGTTAGTGCATAGATGCACACTCTCAGCCAAAAAGGCTCCCCTAGCGGACGCATATTCAGTTAAAAGAACATGTTCTTTCAATACATACTATATAATATTCCATAGAAAATGTCAAATTAAAAGAACTCAAAAGATCATTTTAAGGAAAGGAAAAGTAAAATGAGATATAAAATGGTAGCAATTGATATGGATGATACACTTTTAAATGATGAATTAAAAATAACAAAAGAAAATCAAGACGCAATACAAAAAGCAATTGAAAAGGGTGTAAAAATTGTACTTTGCTCAGGAAGAGCCAGTATTTCCATCAACCCTTATTTAGAAGAGTTAGGCCTTAAGAAAGAAGATGAATATGGTATTTCATATAATGGTGCAGTGATTTTTGAAACCAAAGATTTAAACATCATCAGCGAAGAAGATGTTCCTTTAGAATATGCACAGTATTTATTTTCCTTTGCCAAAAAAGAAAATATATATGCACAGACCTATCTTGATCATGAGCTACTTGTAGAAAAAAGCAATGAATACTCAAAAAGATATACCAGTATAACCGGTTTAAGATCCGTAGAAATAGGAGATTTTTCTACTGGTATTACGAGGGACGTTATAAAAGTTCTTTTTTACGATGAACATGAGAAACTGGTAAAAATAGCAGAAAAGTTAAGAACCTGGACAGAGGGAAAGCTCCATATGTTCTTTTCGAAGCCCTTCTATTTAGAATTTACCAGCATTCATGCCAATAAGGGATTAGCGGTAAGAAAATTAGGACAGAAATTAGGATTAAAAAGAGAAGAGATTATATGTGTGGGAGACAGTTTTAATGATTTATATATGATCAAAGAAGCAGGCCTTGGAATTGCCATGGCGAATGCCCATCCGGATATTAAGAAAGCAGCACAGTATATAACAGAAAATGATAATAATCACCATGCCATAAAAGAAATTATAGAAAAGTTTATATTATAAAGTATGTTATACAAGTACTTACGAATACAATAGAATAGAAGCAATGATAAGGGGTTTTTCTATGACAGAGCACAGGGAAATATATAAAAGACTCTTATATCAGCTCCTGGAAGAAATTTTACTGCTCATCATTGTCTTATTTATATTTGTAGGTATTTATGTTCCTGTTAGAAGTATTTCAAAACAGATAACTAAAAGCCAGGAAAATACGATCAGAATTACTGCACCAGATGGAATGCCGCTATATATCAATGGAGAGAAAAGTTCTTCCTCCATTGATTTAATTTTAGAAAATGGGGAATATAAAACGAAGGATACAAAGCAACCGGTAAAAATAAAAAAAAGGCCTGACGGAAGTTATGATATAGAAATAAAAACTCAGCCATAGTATTAAGCCTGGCTGAGTTTTTTGATGTTAATTTTACTTTCCGTAATAAGCCTTTTTGTAGATTTCTACTAATTCGCTTACAAGAGGAAGTCTTGGGTTTGCGGTTGTACATTGGTCTTCAAAAGCGCGATCTGCCAAGTATTCAACTTTTTGCAGGAATGCACTTTCCTCTACACCACAATCTTTAATTGTTGCTGGCATGTTCAGTTCTTTAATTAAGTTTCTGACTGCATTTGCTAAGGATTTAACACCTTCTTCAGGAGTTGAAGCAGGAAGTCCTAAACGTTTTGCAATTAATGCGTATTTTTCAGGAGCAACGAATTTTTCATATTTTGGCCAAGAAACAAATTTGGTTGGAGTAGTTTCTCCATTGTATTCTATAACATAAGGAAGAAGGATTGCATTGGCACGACCATGAGGAATATGGAATTCCCCTCCTAATTTGTGAGCCAGGGAGTGGTTAATTCCTAAGAATGCATTGGTAAATGCCATACCTGCAATACAAGAAGCATTATGCATTTTTTCTCTTGCTACAGCATCGCTTCCATCTTTATATGCTCTTGGAAGATATTCAAATACCAATTCGATAGCTTTCATAGCCAGTGCATCAGTATAATCAGAAGCTAAGATGGACACAAAAGCTTCAACTGCATGGGTTAATACGTCAAGTCCGGTATCTGCAGTAATTGAAGGAGGAACGGTCATAACAAATTCTGGGTCTACGATTGCTACATCAGGAGTTAATTCGTAATCCGCCAAAGGATATTTAATATTCTTAGATTTATCGGTTATAACTGCAAAGGAAGTTACTTCAGAACCAGTACCGGATGTGGTTGGAATTGCCACCATCTTTGCTTTCTTACCCATTTTTGGGAATTTATAAATTCTCTTTCTGATATCCATGAATTTCAGTGCCATGCCTGTAAAGTCTGCTTCCGGATGTTCATAGAAGAGCCACATTCCCTTAGCAGCATCAAGAGCAGAACCACCACCAAGAGCAATGATGACATCAGGCTTAAAGTTATTCATTAACTCTACGCCTCTTTGAATGGTTTCTAAAGAAGGATCGGGCTCTACTTCACTGAAGATTTCGCAATGTACATAGTCAAGTCTTTTTCTTAAGTGATACAATACTTTGTCTACGTATCCGAGCTTAACCATAGATGGATCTGTTACAATAAAAGCACGGCTTATATCTGGCATCTTGCTTAAATATTGAACAGAACCTGCTTCAAAATAAATCTTTTCTGGAACTTTAAACCATTGCATATTCACTCTTCTTTTTGCCACCCTTTTCTTATTAATTAAGTTAACAGCCGTTACATTGGATGTGGTGGAGTTTCTTCCGTAAGAGCCACATCCAAGTGTCAGAGAAGGCATATTCGTATTATAGATATCTCCTATTGCTCCGTGGGTAGAAGGGGCATTGACAATAATACGTCCTGTTTTCAGGCGATTGGAGAATTCTTCAATTACTTTATCGTCATTAGAATGGATTACAGAACTATGGCCTAAACCTCCAAGTTCAACCATAATTTCCGCCATTCTGATACCTTCTTCAACATCTTTGGCCTTAACTACTGCAAGAACTGGAGAAAGTTTTTCTCTGGATAAAGGATATTTTTCTCCTACACCATCGATTTCACAGCAGAGCACTTTAGTATCCTTTGGAATGGTGATACCAGCTAATTCTGCAATCTTATAAGGAGGCATACCAACGATGTTTGGATTTACAGCCATTTTTTCCATGTTAATGATTACAGGTTCTAATTTTTTGATTTCCTCTTTGGTTGCAAAATAGCATTTGTGCGCCTTCATATAATCGGTTACTTGCTTATAGATTGGAGCTTCAATAATTGCAGCTTGTTCAGAAGCACAAATCATACCATTATCAAAGGATTTGGAAAGAATTAAATCTGTTACAGCTCTTTCAATATTTGCAGTTTTTTCTATGAAGCAAGGGCAGTTTCCAGGTCCAACGCCAAGAGCTGGTTTACCGGATGAGTATGCGGCTTTAACCATACCGGAACCACCGGTTGCAAGGATCAGAGATACATTTGGGTGATTCATTAAAGATTGAGTAGCTTCAACAGATGGGTGTTCAATCCATTGAATGCAATATTCTGGAGCTCCTGCTTTGATTGCTGCTTCACGAACGATTCTTGCAGCTTCAGCGGAGCATTTTTGTGCAGAGGGGTGGAATGCAAAAATGATGGGATTTCTTGTTTTTGCTGCAATAATGGATTTAAAAAGGGTTGTTGAAGTAGGGTTGGTTACTGGAGTTACTCCTGCAACGATTCCTACAGGCTCAGCAACTTCCATGTAATCTTCCTCTTCATTTTCTTCAATAACACCAACAGTTTTTTCATATTTTATGCTGTGGTAAATATACTCTGTTGCAAAAATATTTTTAGTGATCTTATCTTCATAGATACCTCTGCCGGTTTCTTCTACTGCCAGTTTAGCCAAATACATATGTTGATCAAGTCCTGCCAATGCCATGGCTTTAACAATGCGGTCAACAGTTTCCTGATCTAAATTCATATATTCATCTAAAGCTTTTTGCGCGTTCTTAACAAGTGTATCAATCATAGAAGTTACATTCACTTCAACGTTATTTTTGTTTTTCTTTTCTTCCATACCATAACCTCCTTAGAATAGTGTGTTAAATAATTAACAATATTATTAAAATAAAAAGAAAGTTTGTTATTTATTAAACTTTCGACCCTATAATATCATAGAAATCTACATATTGTCAATTAAAATCCAAAAAAATATCTCACATAAAAATAGGGCAAAAAGCCTGCAAATTGTAAGATTTGATCATGTATACAGTATGCAAATTGTATATTTTTAACAATAAAATACTTAAAAAAAGAATGACAAAAATTTAACAATTCGTCATAAAAAATTTAATATCTCCTTTAAGAAGACAATAAATCCTCAATCATGACATCTAAATATTCATCCTTTGTTAAATCTATATATTTACCATTTTCTAATTCTATTAAAGGACGGGTTGGTTTGTTTGGATACAGATATATGATTTTACCTTTTTCATTGGTGTTTAAAACCACTGTACATCCTATGTAAAAAGTAGAAATATTATTTAAAAATGTTGATGAAATATCGGGATCAATATTTGAATAGCTTTCTCTGGAAATTCTTTCAGCAGCTTGGAAAGGAGAGATCTTTCTATGATAGACTCTGTCAGAAGTAAGAGCATCATAAATATCGGCTATGCTAATAATTTTAGCAAAAAAATGAATTTGATTGCCTACAAGACCTAAAGGGTAGCCTGTTCCATTAATCTTTTCGTGATGCATTAAAACCCCATAGGCCACATCAGGGCTGATCCCTATTATATTTTTGACTATTTCATATCCGTAAGCAGGATGCTGTTTCATGATTTCATATTCTTCAGGAGTCAATTTACCGGGTTTATTCAATATTTCAGGGGGAATTTTATATTTTCCGATATCGTGAAAGAGGGCACTATAGGCTAATTGATTTAAATCTTTATCACAAAGTCCCAGCCATTTCCCCAAAGTGGTGGCAAGAAGACATACATTAATAGAATGGGTATAAGTATAATCATCAAAGTTTTTAATAAGATTTAAGCAATAAAGAATATTATTTTTTGCAAAAGCCTGTTCTAAAAGTCTATGGATAACATTGCGTACAGTTCGAATTTTTAATGTTTTTCCAAGCCTTATATCATGAGAGATTTGGGACATGATTTTAATGGCTTCTTCGTAATAATTAATATATGCCATTTCGTCAAACATTACATTATTTGGAGATGTATAGCTATATTCTTCTTCCATAGCTTTTTTTATATATACATACTCAACATGGAATTCTGCCAATTTGTCAATCAAATGTTGATCCAGAACATGACCTTTTTTAAGAAGAATATTTCCAAAAAAATGATCTATATCTTCTCCAAGAATCATTCCAGGTTCTAACATCTCCACTGGAACCTTTATAATACGTTCCATGATAACCCCTCCCTCAGTCACCCTATTCATATTGTATATAATACCTGATTCAAAGTAAAGAAAAATCAAAATAAAAAAAGACCTGGGCTTCAGGGGGGAGAAGCACCAGGTTGAGGGGGGATTTAGCGATGTACCTTACATTGGGTACACTTTAAGGATAACCACTTACATTAAGTTTTATACATAAAATTTATCCGTTGAAAAAAATTTTTTATATGCTATAATAAAATCAATTTAAGAATGAAAAAATAGCGATGAGGAAAGAATAGTTTTATCATTCTAATACAGAGAGTCGGTGGTAGGTGGAAACCGATTTAGAATATAAAACGATCCACTTTCTTAGCTGCTGATGATAAATCAGAAGGGTTGTGACCTTTATCTCACTTAAGAGAGGTTATATATTATTCTTAATGTATAACAAAAAAGGTGGCAACGCGAGACAGCTCTCGTCCTTTAATTAGGACGGGGGCTTTTAAATTTAAAAGGAGGTATAAAGATGTTAGATGTTAAACTGCTTAGAAACAATTTTGAAGAAGTAAAAGAAGCTCTAAAATTTAGAAAAGAAGATTTTAATCTGGATGACTTTTTGGTACTGGATGAAAAAAGAAGAGCAATTCTTCAGGAGGTGGAACAGCTTAAAAGCAAGCAAAATGCTGTTTCAAAGCAAGTTCCAATCCTTAAAAAAGAAGGAAAAGATGTTTCTAAAATTCTAGAAGAAATGAAAGAATTGTCTGGTAAGATCAAAGAATTAGATGGGGAATTAAAAGAAGTAGATGAAAAATTAGAAAATCTGCTTTTAACCATTCCAAACATCCCACATCCTTCTGTTCCCATGGGAGACAGTGACGAGGATAATGTAGAAGTTCGTAAATTCGGAACTCCAAGACAATTTGAATTTGAGCCAAAGCCTCACTGGGAATTAGGAGAAAATCTAGATATATTAGATTTTGCAACTGCAGCCAAAATTACAGGGGCAAGATTTACAGTTTATAAGGGGCTTGGCGCAAGACTTGAACGAGCACTTATGAATTTTATGCTCGATGTTCATACAGAAAAACACGGATATGAAGAAGTATTCCCTCCTTTTATGGTACACAGAAGAAGTATGATTGGAACAGGTCAGCTGCCAAAGTTTGAAGAAGACGCATTCAAAGTAGAAAACACAGATTACTTCCTTGTGCCAACGGCTGAAGTACCTGTAACGAATATGTACAGAGATCAAATTTTAGATGGTTCCAAACTTCCAATTAAGCACTGCGCATATACGGCTTGCTTCAGAGCGGAAGCTGGATCTGCCGGAAGAGACACCAGAGGTGTTATTCGCCAACATCAGTTTAATAAAGTAGAACTGGTTAAGTTTACAAAGCCTGAAGATTCTTATGAAGAATTAGAAAAGCTCACAAGAGATGCAGAAGAAATCCTTCAATTATTAGAAATTCCCTATAGGGTAGTAAAGATATGTATAGGAGATCTTGGCTTTACAGCGGCTATGAAATACGATATAGAAGTATGGATGCCCAGCTATAATCGATATGTAGAAATATCCAGCTGCAGTAATTTTGAAAGCTTTCAGGCAAGAAGAGCCAATATAAAATATAAAGATAAGCCAGAAGACAAGGCGCAGTTTGTTCATACCTTAAATGGAAGTGGTGTTGCAATCGGAAGAACTACCGCAGCCATCTTAGAAAACTTCCAGCAGGAAGATGGAAGTATCATCATTCCTAAGGCCTTAAGACCTTATATGGGTAATGTGGAAAAAATCGCAAAAAAATAAAGAGCATTTGCTCTTTATTTTTTTTCTGAAGGAAATAATGCATTCATAACTTTAATGACGTCTTCATCGACAACTTTATAGGTAATTTCCAGTCCACATCTTACCCCTTCTATAATACCTGCAGCTTTTAATTTGGATATATGTTGAGATACAGTGGATTGAGGAAGACCAATACAATTTTGCATATAGGATACATTGCATCCGCCGTTTTCCAAAAGTCCTTTTACGATACAAAGTCTTGCCGGATGACCGAGAGCTTTCAGGATTTCTGCCGTTTTTTCTAAGGATTTTATGTCCATAAGTTCACCCCAGTATTTGTTTCAATATTATAATATTATGATAACATATATAAGTCAATATAATACATGAATTTTTAGGGGATTTGTGGAAGCCGTTGACAAGAGAAAATCAGTATGCTATACTTTGTACCAGAAGTCATGGAGAAGTACTCAAGTGGCTGAAGAGGTGCCCCTGCTAAGGGCATAGGTCGAGTAATCGGCGCGAGGGTTCAAATTCCTCCTTCTCCGTCCAAACTCTACATTTAATGTAGAGTTTTTTTTATGCCTTTTAGTTTTAATTTAAAATTTTTTGATATTTGAATGAAAATAGTTGAAAAATTGAAGGTTGATTGTTATACTATAGTATAATATTCAAAAAAACCTATTTAAGTAAACAAAGGTATAAAAAAGGTATAAAAATGGAGGGAGAAAGATGGAAGATGTTTTAATGGAATATTTGACTCAGATTATTACCAATATTTCTGAGAATCAAAGTTCTATTTTAAGAGAAGGACACCTGAATTATAAACTATCTCCAAATGAAATGCGAATTATAGAAATAGTAGGCAGCAGCCAAAAGCCTAAAATGATGAAAGATATCGCAGAAATTATGTCTATGACTAAAGGCGGAATGACTTTTTTAATTGATAAACTAGAAAAAAAGGGAATCGTAAGAAGAAAGCAGAATGATTTTGACAGAAGAGTTCTACATATTGAATTAACAGAAGAAGGGCAAAGAATTTACAAAGAATATAATAGAAGTAAATATGCTGTTTTATATAAATGGGTAGAAGATATGAATGATTCAACGAAGAAAATTATGACAGAAGAATTTCATAAAGTATTAAAAATGGTAGAGTAAGAAGAACATTTTAAAATCATGAATATAACGTGATAAAACCATCCAAACTATGTTTGAATGGAGGTGGTTTTATGACAAGTAAAAAATATTCTGCTGATCTTGATTCCAAGAATACTGATTTGAAGACTAAAAACAAGACAAACACAGAATTTACCGATATTGCGAACAATAAGGCAAATAAAGGACATCAATCGAATACAAAAATGAATTTTGCTGAAAACTTTAATCCGGATGATTTTGAATAATGAATAATATAATAAAGAAATAAAAGAGGTAAAGTTTTATTGCTTTACCTTTTTTATTTCTTTATTATTAAAAAAATTGACAGATTTCATTTTAAATTATAGAATTAAAATTATTCCCAAAGGATAAAATAACAGCAGAACATTAGGAGAGGATGGAAGTAATGAGATCACTTGTAGACAGCTTTTCCCTACGAGAAATCAATTATGCCAAAACGAGATTAAACATTTTACAAGTGGTGATGGAAAGGATTTCAGTAAAGGATTTTAATGAGATTACGGTGGATGAAATTTGTCGATTTGCAGAAATATCCAGGGGAACTTTTTTTAATCACTTTGCTACCAAAAGCCATATTTTTAAATATTATATAAAATTATGGGGCGTTCATTTGAGACTTGAGATGGAAGAAAAGTCTTTTATTAATAAAACTGCTAAGGAGAAAATTAAGTTTGTATATCATAAGATCGTTGAAGAAAATGAAAAATATCCTAGCCTTTTTAGTAGTTATTTAAAAGAAGCTATAGAATTTGACAATGAAATCAAATTAACCGGTGCCGAGATTGCCTACCAATTCCCTAATATAAGTCATGCCCCATCCAGAGTGGAAGAATTAAATGAATTTTCTCTGGGAAAAGTTTTAGAAACTCTTTTAAAGGAAGGTATTGAAAAAGAGGAATTCAGTAAAGACATCAATTTAGAATATACCCTCTTACTTTTGATTTCTATGATTTTTAGTACTGCCATAGCAGATAAATATATGCCCAAACATAATGATTTACATGATTATTATGAATATAGTCTTAATCATATTTTTGAAAGAATGAAAGTTTAGAAAGAAATATGATATCTTAAGTCTTGCAAACTAAATGCAGGGCTTTTTTAGTTTATATTTTATTGATTTTTCCAGAAGAAATACATCGCCTTATTTACAATGCCCCTATAGCGATGTATAATGAAGAAATTGTGAAAGCAATTATCAAAGTCCTTTAGAAAAATCAGGATTTATCGATACAGATAAAAATAAGTAAGGAGTGAACATATGATTTCTGGAAATTGTATCATTGCACAATCCGGAGGTCCTACTACAGCCATTAATTCCAGTGCCTGTGGGGCAATTTTTGAAGCTTTAAATCAAAAGTCTATAGAAAAAGTTTTTGGTGCAAGAAATGGTATACAAGGGATCTTAAACGAAGAGCTTTTTGACTTTGCAGAAGAAGAGGCAGAGGAATTAAAATACCTGAAAACAACGCCTTCCTCAGCTCTCGGTTCCTGTCGTTACCGGTTAAAGCAGGATGACTCTTCTGATTATGAAAAGATTTTTAAGGTATTTACTAAGTACAATATCCGATATTTCTTTTATATCGGCGGAAATGACAGTATGGATACGGTCAAGAAGATTCATGATTACGCACAAAAAATTAACTATGAGATCCGTGTAATAGGCATACCAAAAACCATTGATAATGATTTAGTAGGTACAGATCATTGTCCTGGTTTTGGAAGCGCTGCTAAGTATATTGCAACCAGTATTTTAGAGATGTCTCATGATGCTCATTCTTATAAGTCCAATATTGTTACCATTGTTGAAGTGATGGGAAGAAATGCGGGGTGGCTTGCTGCAGCTTCTGCTTTGACAAAAGCTACAGATTTAATTTATCTTCCAGAAGCAGCATTTGATTTTAAGCAATTTGAGAAGGATGTAAGAAGAATATACGAAGAAAAAGGTAAAGTCATGATTGTTGTTTCAGAAGGCATCAAGGATAAGGATGGAAGATATGTATCCACTTTAGAATCCGTCGATGGACATGATAATTTTGGACATGCCCAATTAGGAGGCGTTGGTTCTGTTCTGGAGCAATATGTAAAAGAACATATCGAGAAAAGAGTAAAGAAAATTGAATTAAATATCCTCCAGAGATGTGCCATGCACTATGGATCCAAAACAGATATAGAAGAAGCTTATATGGTAGGGAAGCAGGCTGTAATCTATGGTGTTCAGGGAAAATCTGGATATATGGTAGGATTAAAAAGAATAAGTAACGATCCATATATTTGCGAAACAGAGCTTGTTGATATTCATGAAGTTGCCAATTTTGAGAAGAAATTGCCGAGCCACTGGATTAATAAAGAAGGAAATTTCGTCACTAAAGAGTGTATTGAGTATCTTGCGCCTCTTATTATGGGAGAAGTTGTGATTCCTACAGAGAATGGATTGCCCAGATATGCAAGATTAAAAAAGAAACTCATTGCTCAATCTGAATAGATCAATAGAATTTTTAATTAGGAGGCAAAATAGCCTCCTTCCTTATTATTAATTATTCAAAAATTATCCATTGTTTTTATATGACATATGTGATATAATAATTTTCGCTCATTAATAAATAATAAATGCACGCATAGCTCAGCTGGATAGAGCATCTGACTTCGGATCAGAGTGTCGAGGGTTCGAATCCTTCTGCGTGCGGTATGAAAAACCTTTATCTTTGACAAAAGTCAAGGATAGAGGTTTTTTTGTGTTTATCCCCCCTTCATTGTATATTCTATAAGACCTATTTCGAAATTTGTATAATTATGATATGATAAAATGTCGATTACTATATTGCAGTATAAATTTATATGCAATAATATAAATTTCATCGTTTTATCACGTCACAATACAATATAAGCAATCAAAATTAGGATAAGTTATGGGGGAGAGAGCGTTATGGAGCAATCGCGTTTTTTAGAATAGGAAAAAGTTTAAAAGTATATGAATATAGTAAGGATGAAATTCTGAAGAAAGGGAAGTTTCCATATATTGAAATCTGTGAAAAAGATGGTATAGTCAACTATGTTCTTTACAATAATATTTTTGGCTGGAAAGTATGGCACAGATTCAATGAAGACAAACAGGAAATCGAATATATAATAGAAGACAGTAAAGGAAGAATAAGAACTTACCAAGAATTAAAACCACAAATACTGTTGTTTTATCTTCTGTTTGAGGATTTTAAAATGGCAAATAAATATAATAGTGAATGCAAACCTTTTAGAAAAGAAGCGGGCATTTTTTTAAGAACGAATTGGGGAATCTAAATAGATTTAAGGAAAATAATTGATACTATAGTTTTATGAAATGAAAAGAATAGAATCACTTATAAAGATAAAAGTTTGAAGGAGTTGAAATTAGTTGAAGAATAAAATATTTTCCTTGGCCTTTAGTCAGAGCGTCGAGATTGGAATCCTTCTGTGTGTGGTATAAAAACCTCTACCTTTGATAAAAATCAAGGTAGAGGTTTTATTTTTATATTACTATATAATGATTAAATTATTGATATACAACCTAAAAAATGTTAATATAAATAGCAAGTTTTTTATGCTTCTTTTTATAAAATAGAATAATCCAATATATAAAATTCTGTAAGATAAAGCCATAAAGAACTTTAGTGTCTTATAGTTTTTTTATGAATATGAAATTGGAAAGTTTATCTTAATATTTAAGGATACAACTTTCCTATTTCGCAAGTGATGTGCTTTTGTACATTTCTTGGATAGGAAGGAGGGAAACTATGGAAACATATATGAGTGCAGTAGGTTTTAAAAGTACGACGAAAAAAAAACAGTGGGATCAGATCATTGATCAGATTTTAAAAAGTGCGACGAAAAAGTTTGTAACCAATCATGATAAAGATCATGTGTTTATAGAATATTTCAAAGAATACGGGCAGAGAATCGGTATTGTACTTAGGGGCCTTTTGGACAATGACAAAGATATTGATTTAGAAACCTGTGAACCTTATGCGGAAGCAAAGTATATGATTGATGTATCTCAGGTAGAAGTTGAAGAAGTAGAAGAGTATTATTATTTTGCAGTTTGTGAAGAAGAGCAAACCGGAACAGAAATTGTATTTCAGCTTCAAAATGTTATAGAATATCTTGAAGTTGAGGATGAACAAGAAGCCTTTATAGAAGGCATTAAGATTGTTGGGTTATCCTCTAAAGGAACAGTTATTCTTCCAGTAGAAAAAACAGAGTCGGATTTGGAATATGAAAAAGAGCAAAAAGAATGGAGAAGACAACTGTTAAAAAGGGCTAAAGAGGGCGACGAGGAGGCCCAGGAAATACTGGATATGGAAGCAGAAGAAACTGCTGAAATTATAGAAGAAAGGCTTCAGTATGAAGACTTTTTGTCTGTAGTAGAAGGGTATTTTATTCCGATTGAGTATTTGGATGCCACCTATTCAGTATTAGGTACGATTGTAGAAGTAGAAACGATTATAAATTCTAAATCTAAAGAAAAAGTATATTGGATGCTGGTTGAAACCATGGAAATGAAGATTGAAATTGTCATCAATGAAAAAGAATTGGTCGGAACACCTTTAGTTGGAATGAGATTTATGGGCATATGCTGGATGCAGGGAACAATTGTATTTTCATAGTACTACTTGACTAAGAAATATAAAATATGTACAATATAAAAGATGATTATGACTATAAAACCTTCTTTTATATTGTATGTTTCCGTAGCTCAGTAGGATAGAGCGACTGCCTCCTAAGCAGTAGGCCGTGGGTTCGAATCCCGCCGGGAACGATGTTTAAAACCTCGTAAATGCGGGGTTTTTATTTTTGTTTTTTATGAACAAAATCGTTAAATTATAAACGAATCTTTGTTAAAATAAGTGAATATAAAATTGAATTCCAGGATAAAAAGATAAAAGTTATGTATTTAAACTTCCACAAATAATGATTGCAACCATTTGTAGAAAACTCAAATAATTTAAGGATGCTTGACTTTTCTAATATTCTGCATTAACATTATGAACATAATACTATATTTTGGCCAAAAATAGAATATAGTATTATTATACAAGAATATAAATAATATATATGTATTTAGGTTGAGACGATGAGAACCTAAGGATACAACTTGATGAGTTGTCCTTAGGTTCTTTTTGTTTAATTTAAGAAATGAGGTGAAGTTATGTATGATGTTGTCATTGTAGGAGCAGGAGTCGTTGGCTGTGCAATTGCAAGAGCGATCTCAAAATATCAGCTTAAATCTTTGGTGTTGGAAAAAGAAAATGATGTATGCTGCGGCACAAGCAAGGCAAACAGTGCCATTGTTCATGCAGGATATGATGCGCTTCCTGAAACTCTTAAAGGAAAACTTAATGCTAAAGCCAATTTAATGTTTGATCAGCTGGCAGAAGAATTAGACTTTCCTTTCAGAAGAAATGGTTCCTTGGTTCTTTGCTTTGATGAAAATGATAAGGATAGACTTTATGCATTAAAAGAAAGAGGAGAAAAAAACGGAGTTCCAGATCTTCAGATTATATCAGGAGATGAAGTAAGAAGAATGGAACCAAATGTATCGGATAAAGTGGTTGCTGCTTTATATGCACCAACAGGAGGGATCGTATGTCCCTTTAATCTAACCATAGCATTGGCTGAAAATGCCAAGGAAAACGGGGTAGAATTTAACTTTAATTCAGAAGTAACAGATATTCATAAATTAGATGATGGTTTTGAAGTAAAAACTAAAGATAAAACGATACGAACTAAAATTCTTATTAACGCAGCTGGAGTTTATGCAGATCAAATCAACAATAAGGTAAGTGCACATAAGTTTACCATTATACCGAGAAAAGGGGAATACAACCTTTTTGACAAATATGTAGGTAACTTAACGGATAAAACCTTATTCCAACTACCTACAAAGTTTGGAAAAGGCGTTTTAGTGACACCTACTGTAGATGGGAACTTACTGGTAGGCCCCAATGCAGTAGATATAGAAGATAAAGAAGATGTCAGTACTACAAGGGAAGGCTTGGATGATATAATGGAAAGAGCTTCGCTTAGTATTAAATCCCTTCCAAAAGGCAACATCATTACTTCCTTTAGCGGCCTAAGAGCCAGAAGTGAAAAAGATGATTTTATTATAGGAGAAGTTCCTGATGTGCCAGGATTTATCAATGCAGCTGGCATTGAATCTCCCGGATTAACCTGTGCACCTCTTATAGGGATTATGGTTTCTGATATCATTAGAGATCAGCTTAACCCTAAGCCAAATGAAAACTTTAATCCAAAACGTAAGGGAATCGTACGATTTAATGAACTGTCTCTTGAAGAGAAAAGGAAAATGATTAAGGAAAGACCTGAATATGGAAGAATCGTTTGCAGGTGCGAATCGGTTACAGAAGGGGAAATCTTAGATGCCATTAACAGACCTCTGGGGGCAAAGGATTTAGATGGCATCAAAAGAAGAACCAGAGCTGGTGCAGGAAGATGTCAGGCAGGTTTTTGCATATCCAGAACTATGGAACTTTTGCACTTACAATTAAATATTCCCCCAACAGAAATAACGAAATTTGGAAAAGCGTCCAAAATACTTGTGGGTACGAATAAAGAATTTATTTAAGGAGGGGGAAGAATATGAATTATGATTTGGTAATCATAGGCGGAGGACCGGCAGGGCTTGCTGCTGCAATAGCGGCTAAGAAAGAAGGCATAGATCATCTTGTCATATTGGAAAGAGAAGAAGAGCTTGGGGGCATATTAAACCAATGCATTCATAATGGATTTGGACTTCATACCTTTAAGGAAGAGCTCACAGGACCGGAATATGCTCAAAGATTTATTGATCAAGTCAATGAACTGTCTATAGAATACAAACTAGATACGATGGTATTAGATATAACAGAAGATAAAACCATTTATGCGATTAACCCTAAAGAAGGCCTTTTAGAGATTCATGCGAAAGCCATTATACTGGCCATGGGCTGCAGAGAAAGGCCACGGGGTGCTTTAACAATACCGGGAAGCAGATGTTCGGGTATTATGACAGCCGGTGCCGCACAGAAATTCGTCAATATGAAAAACTATATGCCAGGAAAAGAAGTCGTTATCCTTGGTTCTGGTGATATAGGTCTTATTATGGCAAGAAGAATGACCTTTGAGGGGGCTAAAGTTAAAGCGGTAATTGAACTTTTACCTTATTCCAGTGGTTTAAAAAGAAATATCGTTCAATGTCTTGATGACTACAATATTCCCTTAAAGCTTAGCCATACAGTAGTCAATATCCATGGAAAAGAAAGATTAGAAGGCGTTACGATTGCCAAAGTAGACAGTAACAGAAAACCTATTAAAGAGACCCAGGAATATATACCCTGTGATACGCTACTGCTTTCAGTTGGTCTTCTTCCTGAAAATGAATTATCAAGAAAAGTGGGTGTAGAACTATCCCCTATAACAGGAGGAGCAGTGGTTGATAATAATTTTCAAACCAGTGTGGAAGGCATTTTCTCCTGCGGAAATGTCCTTCATGTGCACGATTTAGTGGACAATGTGACATTAGAAAGCTATCATGCAGGAAAAAATGCCAGCAGGTATATAAAAGGCTTGCTTAAAAAGGGAGAAACCATTAAAGTAGAAGCTGTTGACGGTGTAAGATATACAGTTCCTCATTTTATAAATCCTTCTGCCGTAGAAAATGATATTATTGTAAGATTTAGAGTTGGAGATGTATTTAAAGGCGCAGCCATAGGGGTTTATTTTGACGATACTAAAGTTCTGCATAAAAAGAGAAGAATCCTGACTCCTGGAGAAATGGAAGAGGTTCAGTTAACTTCAGATCTATTTAGTAAATATCCAGGCACAAAAACGATTACTCTTAAGGTGGAAAGGAGTTAAAACCTATGGAAAAAAAAGAGCTTACCTGTATTGGATGTCCCATGGGCTGCAGTCTTATGATAGAATTGAATGAAAATGTTCCTGTAAAAGTAACTGGCAATGCCTGCAAAATAGGTGAGACCTACGCTGTTAAAGAATGCACGAATCCTACAAGAATCGTAACGACTACAGTTAAAGTTGTCGGGGGAAAATATCCCACTGTTTCAGTTAAAACTTCTAAGGATATACCAAAAGATAAAATATTTGAATGCTTAAAAGCTTTAAAAGATCTGACCGTTCATGCGCCTGTTCATGTAGGGGATATTATATACGAAAACATTCTTGGTACGGGAGTGAATATAGTAGCCACGAGAAATGTTGAAAATTATTAAGAGAAAGATGTAAATTAGTAGTTATAAATATATAAGGCTTGTCATACAGTTTCAGTAGAGGTGAAGTTACATGAGTAATTTTGAAATGCTTTTAGCAGATAATCCTATAGTAGGCGCTATAAGAAATGACGAAGATCTTGACCTAATATGTAAAAGCAGTATAAAAATTGTCTTTGTACTTTATGGCAGCATTTTGAGCATTAAAAAGATTAATGAGACTTTGAAAGAAAATGATAAAATTGTATTCATTCATCTTGATATGCTGGAAGGCTTAAAATCTGATCAAAAAGGGATTGAGTTTATTAAAGAAGTGATTAATCCTTATGGTATTATTTCCACCAAAGGAATGACTCTTAAATATGCTTCTAATTTAGGCATGCTTACAATACAGAGAATATTTATGCTGGATACGCTTTCTTTTGATACGGGAATAAAAAGTGTCCATACTTTTTCTCCAGATGCGGTTGAAGTGCTTCCTGGTATTGCGGCCAAAGCCATAGAAACTCTGGGAAAAGAAATCACTCAGCCAATTATAGCAGGGGGGCTTATAAAAAGTAAAAAAGATGCTATAGCTGCACTGAATGCGGGGGCAAAAGCCATATCTACTTCTTGTTCGGAGCTTTGGGAATTTGAAGAAAAGAGTCTTTAAGACTTAAGGCTCTTTTGATAAAAGTTTTTAATACATAGGGGGGGTTTTACAATGGGTAAATATGTCATTGCCTTAGACCAAGGCACAACCAGTTCCAGATGTATTCTTTTTAACGAGAAGGGATTCATTCAAAGTCTGTCGCAGAAAGAGTTCACCCAAATTTATCCCAAAGCTGGATGGGTTGAGCATGACCCGATGGAAATTTTAGTGACCCAGATCGAAGTTACGAAGGAGGCTATGCAAAAACTCAATGTTACAGCCAAAGACATTGCGGCAATAGGCATTACGAACCAAAGAGAAACAACTGTCGTATGGAATAAAAAAACTGGAGAGCCTATCTACAATGCAATTGTATGGCAGTGCAGAAGAACTTCCGAATTCTGTGATGAACTGAAAGCTGAAGGCTTCGACAAAATTATAAGAGAAAAAACAGGCCTTATAGTAGATGCATACTTTTCAGGAACAAAAGTAAAATGGATTCTTGACAATGTGCCAGGAGCAAGAGAAGAAGCAGAAAAAGGCAATTTACTGTTCGGAAATATAGATACCTGGCTTATTTGGAATTTTACCAGAGGAAAAGTCCATGTTACCGATTATACTAACGCATCCAGAACGATGCTCTTTAACATCCATACCTTAGAATGGGATAAGGAAATACTCGAAAGATTAAACATCCCATCTTCCATGCTGCCAGAAGTAAAACCGTCAAGCTGTGTATATGGTTATACAGATCCTGAAATCCTTGGAGGAGAAATTCCTATTGCCGGAGCTGCCGGAGACCAACAGGCTGCTTTATTTGGCCAGGCATGTTTTAATCCAGGTACTGCAAAAAATACTTATGGAACAGGTTGTTTTTTACTCATGAATACTGGAGAAAAAGCAGTCACATCAAAGAATGGTCTGCTTACAACTATTGCCTGGGGAGTAGATGGAAAAGTTGAATACGCCCTTGAAGGAAGCATATTTATAGCTGGTGCAGCCATTCAATGGTTAAGGGATGAACTGGGAATCATTGAAAAGGCATCAGATTCAGAAGCCCTGGCGAAGTCGGTTGAAGATACAAATGGCGTGTATGTAGTACCTGCTTTTGTTGGACTTGGCGCCCCTTACTGGGATCAATATGCCAGAGGAACGATTGTAGGGCTTACAAGAGGAGCTAAAAAAGAACACCTCGTAAGAGCAACCCTGGAATCCTTGGCTTATCAAACCAATGATGTATTAAAAGCAATGGAAGAAGATTCAGGAATTACCCTTAAAGCCTTAAAAGTGGATGGAGGCGCTTGTGCCAATAACTTCTTAATGCAGTTCCAGGCAGATGTATTGGGTGTTCAGGTAGACAGACCCCAAGTAATTGAAACCACTGCATTAGGGGCAGCTTATCTGGCAGGCCTTGCAGTAGGCTATTGGAAAGATAAAGAAGATATCAAAAAGAACTGGACAATTTCAAGAAGCTTTATGCCCAATATGGATGAAAACAGAAGAAAAGAACTGTTAAAAGGCTGGAGAGAAGCTGTAAAGAGATCCTTAGGATGGGCAAATTAATGGAGAGGTATATTTAAACATTATTGGGGGGTAATGATATGTCAGCTTTCCTGGCTGAGTTAGTAGGGACCATGTGTCTTATTCTTCTTGGGGACGGTGTAGTTGCAAACGTAATACTCAAAAAGACTAAAGGCGCAAACTCTGGTTGGATCGTAATTACCTGGGGCTGGGCTTGTGCAGTATTTATCCCTGCATTAATATTTGGCGGCATTAGCGGAGCGCATTTTAATCCTGCATTGACTATTGCATTGGCTGCTATTGGTAACTTCTCTTGGGCGGATGTACCGATCTATATCATTGCACAAATGCTAGGTGCAATGCTGGGTGCAGTACTTGTTTGGATTCAATATCTCCCGCACTGGGCCGAAACAGAAGATCAAAGAACAAAACTGGGTGTTTTCTGTACCGGCCCTGCAATTAGAAGTTATGGAGCAAACTTAATTTCTGAAATCGTTGGTACTTTTGCATTGGTATTTTTTATCTTAGGATTAGGAACCGTTGAAATGGCTTCTGGTCTTGGAACATTTGCGGTAGGACTTGTTATTTTAGCCCTTGGCGTATCCCTTGGAGGAACTACAGGATATGCTATTAATCCAGCCAGAGATTTAGGCCCTCGCATTGCCCATGCGATTCTTCCTATAGCTGGGAAAGGTGATTCCGATTGGAGTTATGCCTGGGTTCCTGTATTAGGGCCAATTATTGGAGGTTTGCTTGCAGCTTTCTTCTATGTTTCAATTTTTTAAATGAAATTTTATTAGGAGTGATTTTTAAATAGTTCCTTCCATCTTCATAAGGAAAGAGTAAACCAGAATTTCCTTTACTTTTTCTCAATAACGCGTCCATCGGCAAATATATTGAAGGTATAAATATCGTTCCTAATAAAAAATAAGCTCTTTCGAGCTTTTAATAAAGCCTGACATAAATAGATTTATGTTGGGCTTTGTTTTTTTATTCAATTTTGCCAAATAAAGAATCCATTTCTTCTTTTGATAGGCCTTGAGAGAATTCTGTATTTACTTTTTCCACCAAATTTTGAGCCTGGGTTCCTTCAAAGCTTTTTTCATCTATATTTTCTTCTTTTAAATCAAGCGACTCCCGTATGGAATGGATTTCATCTATTAAAGGATGAATATTTTTTTCATCAAATTGAGTAAGATAATTAGAGACTAATTTTTGGTATTCTTTTTGGAAAGCTTTTAAATTTTCTTCTGCTTGATCGAGCATATTTTTCATTTTAGAAAGGCGGCACTTGGCATCATTTTTTATTTGCTCCGCTTCTTTTTTTGCGTCGGATATGAGCTGGTCTGAAATCATTTGAGCGCTTACGATTGCCTGAGTGATGGCTTGTTCTTTTTCTTTGTAGTTATCTATTTGGCTTTGCAATGTAGAGATGTAAGAGTCCACCTGCTGTGGGTCATACCCCTTGCGGACTATAGAAAAATCTGTTTTCATAGGCTACCTCCCGCTATTAATATATTGGTAAAAATGGATGATACTAATAGATTAGCATTAATTTTATTGTAAGGCAATTGAATTTTCATAGTTTCTATGGCAAAATAGTACTATATACAGAAGGAGACTTGACATGGAAGATTTGGAAATCTACTATATGAAAGAAGCTTTGCTTTTGGCCAAAAAAGCTTTTCAACTAGATGAAGTACCGATTGGAGCAATTATTACTTATAATAACCAAATTATAGGCAGAGGATATAACCAAAGAAATACTAAGAAAAATCCTCTCTCCCATGCAGAAATTCAAGCTATAGAGGAAGCGGCAGTTTACTTAGGGGATTGGCGCCTTGAGGGCTGTACCATGTATGTGACCTTAGAACCTTGCCCGATGTGTGCCGGTGCCATTGTACAAGCCAGAATGGATAAAGTGGTTTTTGGAACAAGGAATCCCAAGGCAGGCTGTGGAGGTTCTATTCTTAATATTTTGCAAGAAAAGGCTTTCAATCATCAGGTAGAAATTGTGGAAGGAGTCTGTATGGAGGAATGTAGCAGCATTTTAAAAGAATTCTTTTCAAAAATACGCCTAAAAAGGGAATAAATGGACGTTGACATATGAGTTAAAAATCTGTATACTAGGTAATGCATCACTTGATATAGTTAATAAGATTTCCGTGCTAGCCGGGGAGTTAGCGGTGCCCTGTAACCTGCAATCCGCTGTAGCAGGGGTGATGCCTGCCTGAGGCCTTATCTCTTTAAGGTCTGCCCTTTGTAAGTGGCGATGAGAATCGGGTCTTACGCAATAGAAGTTTACGAACCGTGTCAGGTCCGGAAGGAAGCAGCACTAAGTAAATGTCTCTATGTGCCGTAAGGGTGCCTAGTTTGAGCTAACTGCAAAGGTAACGCTTGGGGAGAATTGTCGAAGGCAGGTGCACGGATCATAATAATAAATAAATATAAAACAGATGGTCAAGCCATCTGTTTTTTTATTTAATGTTACATAGGAATACATAGGAAATCCTTTTTGATTTCCTATGTAATAAAAAAAGCCCTCATTCTTTCTTCTAGCCAAATATGGATTTTATGTTAAAATATAAGGATAAACTATTAAAAAATGCGAACACTTAAAGCGAAAGGATAAAAAGAGGTGTAACTATGTCCTACATGGCCCTGTACAGAAAAAAGAGACCTAAAAGTTTTGAAGATGTATTAGGACAAGATCATATTGTAACGACCTTAAAAAACCAGGTTAAATCCGGGCGAATTGCTCATGCATACCTTTTCTGTGGAACGAGGGGGACGGGGAAAACTTCTACTGCAAAGATTTTTGCCAAGGTTGTCAATTGCAAAGAACCTGTTGACGGACAGCCCTGCAACCAATGCAGTTTGTGCAAAGCCATGGATGAAGGAAGAAGTATGAATGTCATCGAAATAGACGCAGCTTCCAATAATGGAGTGGATAATATCAGGGAGATAAGAGAAGAGGTAAAGTATTCTCCCACAGAAGGCAAATACAAGATCTATATTATTGACGAAGTGCATATGCTTTCTACGGGAGCATTCAATGCACTTTTAAAAACTCTGGAAGAACCTCCTGCCCATATTATTTTCATATTGGCAACGACTGATCCTCAGAAAATTCCTGCCACCATCTTATCCAGGTGCCAAAGATTCGATTTTAGAAGAATCTCTATCGAAGACATTGCCTTAAGGTTAAAGCAATACATGAAGGAAGAAAATGTTGATATTGAAGATAAAGCACTGCATTATATCGCTCGTTTATCAGAAGGATCCATGAGGGATGCCCTAAGTATATTGGATCAGTGTATATCTTTCCACTATGGAAAATCCATTACTCTTGAACATGTATTGGATATGCTGGGGGCAGTGGATAGTGATATTTTCTTTGAATTTACATCCATACTGCATCATCAGGATAGTTTAAAAGCCATAGAGCTCATTGATCAAATTATGATGAAAGGCCGGGATATTGGCCAATTTGTTATGGATTTTATTTCTCATCTTAGAAATTTACTGATCGTACAAAGTACAAGCAATCCGGAAAGTATTCTGGATGTGACCAAAGAACATGTTGAGATTCTAAAGAAACAGGCAAAAGAAGTGGATGGGGTTTCACTGTTAAGATGGATTCGTATATTTTCAGAGTTATCCAATGAATTAAAATATACGGATCAAAAGAGAATCTTGCTTGAAGTGAACATTATAAAGATCTGTCAGCCGATAATGGATGAATCCAGAGATGCTTTGCTCGATAGAATTAAGCTGTTGGAGCAAAAGCTGTCTCAAGGGCTTATGGTAGCCACTAAAGAAGAAGTTAAACCTGAGCTCAAAGCTCTGACAGAAACTAAACCTCAAGTTGTAAAACCTAAAGCAGTTTCTAAAGATATTAAAAAGGGAGTCGATCTGTGGAATGATATCAAGCTGGGATTTGATCCGATGCTGCAGGCACTGCTTACAGATACCAAGGCTGGTTATTTAGAAGACGATATTTATTACATTGTGTTTAAAGATTCTGTGATCATAGACGCTATAAAAAAGAACCATGGGAATGCAATAATAGAAAAAATAGAAGAAACTTTGAAAAAAGAAGTGAATGTAAAGTTCATATCCATTGCAGAATATGAAAAGAAGTATAAAGAAATCTATGGAAATGTAAAAGAATCATCAGAAGAAACAGATCACATCGAAAAAGTAATACAGTTTTTCCAGGATCAAAACATTCATTTGGAAGTATGGTAAATATATTTATTTTTTTAAGTAGTCATGATAATATAAATATGATATAGAAGTAAAGAGGAGGATTTTGATGGCAAAAAGAAGTTTTGGCGGTGGAATACCTGGAAATATGAATAATTTATTAAAACAAGCTCAAAAGATGCAAAAAGAAATGGAAAAGATGCAGCAGGAGCTGGAAGAAAAAGCAATCACTGCAACTGCAGGAGGCGGTGCTGTGGAAGTTGTATTTAACGGCAAGAAGCAAATGCAGTCTATTACCATTAAGCCAGAAGTTATTGATCCGGATGATGTAGAAATGCTTCAAGATTTAATTCTTGCGGCTGTTAACGAAGGACTTCGCCAAGTGGATGAACTCGCTAATCAGCAAATGGGAAGAATTACAGGAGGAATCAATTTACCAGGAGGTCTTTTCTAAATGGGGTATTATGGAGATCCCATGGTGAAACTGATAGAAGCTCTCTCCAGCCTTCCGGGTATTGGAGCAAAAACTGCGCAGAGGCTTGCTTTTCATATTATTCATATGCCGGATGAAAATGTAGAAAATTTATCCAATGCAATTATTCAGGCAAAAAAAAATATAAAATATTGCAGTGTATGTTATACCTTAACGGATAAAGAAAAATGTGATATATGTTCTGATCCTAAAAGAGATGAAAAAACCATAATGGTTGTGGAAGACCCAAGGGATATGGCAGCCTATGAAAGAACGAAAGAGTATAAGGGTTTATATCATATACTCCATGGCGCCATTTCACCCATGCTGGGTATTGGGCCTAAGGATATAAAAATTCAGGAACTTTTAGAAAGAATACAAAATACTGAGGTTAATGAAGTCATTCTTGCAACCAATCCCAACATAGAGGGAGAAGCCACTGCAATGTATATCAGCAAACTTTTAAAACCTCTGGGCATTAAAGTGACCCGTATTGCCAACGGTGTTCCGGTTGGAGGAGACTTGGAATATGTAGATGAAGTTACTCTATCAAGGGCATTGGAAGGACGACGGGAACTGTAATAAAGTTTTTTAATTGTATAACCTAAATAAACTCCTATCATTTTGCAAATTATCGATAGGAAGAAAATAAAGTTCTTGCAGGAAACATGGTTTATTAGGGCAAAGGAAAGCCCTGTAGGCCATGTTTTTTGTTTAGAAGTTTTAAGGGATAAGGAACAAGGAATAAGGTTAAAAGCCAGATAAATCAATGGATTAGAAGATTAAATGGAATTGAAAATGGAAGGGAAAATGGACAAAATCTCACCTTAATCCTTCCCCCTTAACCCTCAATCCTAAAAGCACTTTGTTTTCATTTTTTGACCCAAAAATTAAGGAATGAAAGGACTTTAAGGAGTAAAGATTAAGTGAATAGGAATTAAATGGGAAATTGGAAGGGAATAACAAGCCAGTGTTTTCAAGGGTTTGAGGGGGATTTGTGAAAGGAGTTTATTTACTTTTTGATAGGAGTTTGTTTTGATTACATATAGTTAGGATTAAGGAAAAAGGGGTAAGGAAAATAGGAAAAAAATTTGAGGGAATTTAGGCGGTAATTAGTTGTTGTAAAAGTAAAATAAAGTAGTTTTATTTACAGGAATAAGGAATAAGGGAAAGTGTTGAAAATACTGGAGTTAATAGAGTTCCAAGA
>Ga0134100_1000320_pt1 | contig 59108 bp, 43 predicted proteins | sample 11_taG_2_FD_94444 | JGI IMG/M metagenome (GOLD analysis project Ga0134100, IMG submission 94444) | Switchgrass degrading microbial communities from high solid loading bioreactors in New Hampshire, USA - 11_42_5_180_A3 metaG | ecosystem: Engineered > Bioreactor > Semi-continuous > Anaerobic >...
AAATATGATCCACTAGCTCAGGCGGTAGAGCACTTGACTTTTAATCAAGGTGTCCGGAGTTCGAGTCTCCGGTGGATCACCAGAAAAAGTCCTCGAAAACAAAGCGTTTTCGAGGGCTTTTCTTTTTTCTCAGTTAAATCAATAATTGACAGAAAGTTGAATACGCTCTGTCCTTCATAATTAATTATTATTAATTTAGTAAGATTTCAATTATATGCCAAGTATTGATTATTTTAAAATGTTTCAAGGATTTATACCAATTAGCAGTGGCAACCATCAGGCCCGACCCGGTGCAGTCCGTGAGTCAGTTTGATGCTTTTGTTGTGAGCACTGATTCTAAAAAAGCGTTTTATCCGCTCAATATAAACGATAGCTATAACCTTACGGATAATACCTATTCCTATATAAGTGGGAAGTGGTTATTTACATATGCTATAAACGGTGTATAATTAAGATAAATGGCATATGCCAAAAACCATGAAGGCAAAACTAACTTTTCAATAATTAAAAAGCTATGTTGAAAACCGGCTCGGAATTATTGAAAAGTAACTGTAGAACCTGTAACAGGTATCAGGGATAACCAAAAGACTCTTAGGTTATCTTTGATTTGAACAGGGGTGGAAGATAATGGCAAGACCGATGAAGTGGAGAAAAGTCTGCTGTTTACCCGAAATTAATAAATTCGGACCTCTTGATGCATTTGCGGATGCAGAAAACCATGTGATCATGACCGTTGATGAGTATGAAACAATAAGGCTTATCGATTTGGAGGGCTTTACACAAGAAGAGTGCGCTACTCAAATGAATGTGGCGCGCAGTACTGTTCAGGGCATTTATAATGATGCAAGGAAAAAGTTGGCTGAATCATTGGTTAACGGGAAAATCCTGTTGATTGAGGGCGGTGAATACAGGATTTGTGACGGATTGGGAAACGGCTGCGCCCGCGGTTGCCATAGGTACAGGCGCAGTAGAAGCGGCTAAGAAATCGTCGAAAAGCCATTTTTTTTGTAATAAACAATTTAAAATAAAGGAGCTAAGATTATGAGCGAAAAATGCAATCAAAACTGCAGCAGTTGCTCGAAGGACTGTGCAGAAAGAAAGAATGATTTCTCCGAGAAACCACATGAAATGAGTACCATTAAAAAGGTTATTGGTGTTGTCAGCGGCAAAGGCGGAGTTGGAAAATCTCTGGTAACCTCCATGCTGGCAGTTACTATGAATAGAATGGGTTATCATACCGCTATTCTGGACGCAGACGTTACCGGACCTTCAATTCCTAAGGCATTTGGTATTAAAGAAAAAGCATCTGGCAGTGAATTGGGATTATTCCCGGTTAAGAGCAAAACAGGTATTGATATAATGTCAGTTAATCTGCTTTTAGAAAATGATACCGATCCTGTTGTATGGCGAGGACCTATAATAGGTAATATGGTAAAGCAGTTCTGGACAGATGTTATCTGGAGAGATGTGGATTTCATGTTTATTGATATGCCACCGGGAACCGGCGATGTTCCCCTTACGGTATTCCAGTCCATTGCTGTTGACGGGATCATTGTAGTAACTTCACCTCAGGAACTGGTATCCATGATTGTGTCAAAAGCAGTCAGGATGGCTGAAATGATGAATATCCCTATAGTTGGCTTGGTAGAAAACATGTCATATTTTAAATGCCCGGATTGCGGCAAGGAGCATAAAATCTTCGGTGACAGCCATATCGAAGAAATTGCCGAGAAGCACCAATTAAAAGTGTTGGCGAAGATTCCAATAAACCCTAAAATCTCAGCCGCATGTGATAAGGGTATGATAGAGCTCTTTGAAGGCAATTGGCTTGAGCCGGTTGCAAAAATTTTAGAGAAAATGGAGTAAAATTCGCTTCCATGAGACACCTGAACCAAAGTGCTCAATCGGCAGAAATATTCATTGCCAGGAATGTACATGAGTCACTTGGAAATAATTTCTTAATAATTCAGACAGTGATGAACGACGAGATGATGGAAACAGAAGTGCCAGATGTAATTCCATAGTATAACGGAAATGATTAAAAAAGGGAAATAAATTATAATTAACCTGTATCCAGAATATAAGGGTACAGGTTCTTTGTTTAAGTAGTCTGCCTTTTCTTACCATAATAAAATAGGAACTTTTATTGTATTAATGCCCGTTATATTGAAATATGGAGGTGTTATTATGAAAAAAGTAATAAATTCTTCAGCTTAATTCTGTACGGTACTTAGCGATTGCAGAGCATGACTGAAAACCAAATTTCGCTTATTTTTTGTTTAGCTTCAAGCAGATCTGAATTGTGGTTCTGAACAAAAATTAAAAGGATGTTTTTATAACATGCGAGAATATTTTGAATCAGAGTCATCTATTTCTTCCCCTGATTTTAAATGGATCCGTATGGTATGTATGGCTGTATTTGAAAAAAATATTGCCGGTAAAGCAAGATGCATTAACGATACTGCTGATGAAAGTCAGTATCAGACTGCAGACAGTCAAATCTTTGAAATGTTTTATCATGAGAATCCCTATGGCTTAATTGCAGATTTTACTGAAAATTATTACAGATAGTATTAATGATACGTATTTTAAAATTACCATTGAATACAGCTATTCTGTTCACATCATTGGCATAAAAATCATTAGCCATTGTAACCGTACAGCTTCCCAACTACAGGCCTAATGTCTAAGTTACTTAATATGCAAAGTTTTTCATGCGGCTTACTTAGAGTTTTGCATGCCAATTATTGTATGTAAAAATTAGTGAGGGGAGACTGAACAATGTTGAGAAAAATCCAAAAATTCATGAGTATACTATTGATAGTTTTCATGATTGCATCGCTTTTACCTGTTTCGGCTGTTGTTTCTGCCCAAAAAGACTCTGACTTTACAGACATTGAAGGCCATTTAGCTTATGAAAGAATAATAAGATGGTGGTCCAGAGGAATTATATCCGGGTATGGTGATGGGACGTTCAGGCCGGATAATAAGATAACGAGAGCCGAGTTTGCTATTATTATCAATAAGGTATTTGGTTTTATTAAAAAGGCAGAAAATCAGTTTTCTGATGTTCCTGCAGGAGCATGGTATGGAGAACAGTTATTAATTGCAAGGGAAGCCGGCTACTTTAAGGGAGGATCAGGGAACAAGGCAAACCCGCACGGAAATATTACAAGACAAGATGCGGCTGCTATGCTTGCCAGAGTTTTTGAACTGCAACCGGATACTAATGGTATAACTATTTTTAAAGATGCTGACCAGATCAGTGACTACGCAAAGGGAGATGTAGGTGCTCTGGTCAAAGCCGGAGGTATCCATGGATATCCTGACGGAACGTTCCGGCCGTTGAACTCCATAACCCGTGCTGAAGCACTAATTATCATTGATGAAATGATCAAGACATACTACAACGAAAAGGGTACATATTCTCAAATCGCAAGTGGAGTAGTACTTGTAACTGCTTCGGATGTTGTCTTAAAGGATATGACCATAGACGGAGACCTGTATTTAACTGAGGGAATCGGCGAAGGCAATGTTACTCTGGAGAATGTAACAGTAAGCGGAAATACATATATCAGCGGCGGAGGAGAAAACGGTATTACCTTAATAAACAGCAAGCTTAATCTTGTACTTATAAATAAAAACGGTGGCGGAGTCCGCCTGGTTTTGCAGGGTAATACCTCAATAGCTGCCATCAGATCGTTGGTAAGAGTTCTGATTGACATTGAATCAGGGACTTCAGTCGGAGATCTGATTATTGAAGAAGGCGCAGAAGGTACGCAGGTTAATGGTAAAAACAGAGTCAGCAGATTCATAATCAACACAGACGGTGTTATCGTAGATGGGAAAAAATTTAATAAAGGTAGTGATCCAAAAGCTTCTGCCGGTGGTTCAGGCGGTTCCGGCAGTGGCGGAGGAGGCGGCACAACTCCAGACACAAATGTTAAAGTAAGCTTCAATCTTAACGGTGCGCCAGGTGAAGCTCCGGCATCAATTGAAATAGAAAAAGGCAAGACCATAAGATTGCCTGCCAATCCTACCTGGGAAGGCCATGTATTCGCAGGATGGTATACAACACCTCAGGGCGGCCAATATGAGGCATTTGATCCAAATTCAACTGTTAATTCGAATATGACCCTTTATGCACAGTGGATTGAAGAAGATCATGTTAAATATATAACCACTACAGTGGATGACAAGACTGTTACTATCGGATATTCAACATTCTCAGGCATTAAGATTCGCAAGATGTCTGATAATAGCGAAGTGCCCCAGGAAGATCTTGAAAAAGGTATTGTAAGCTATGGCGTATACAAGGACCTTAACAGGAATGGTAAGCTTGACGTCTATGAAGATTGGACGAAGAGCGTTGATGATAGGACAAAAGACCTTGCAGTTCAGATGTCATATGAAGAAATAGCCGGCCTTATGCTGTACAGCAGCCATCAAACCAACTGGTCATCATCTGTTCCTACACAGGCACAGGTAAAATTCTTGTCCAATGATGACCTCAGGCATGTATTGATAGCAGGCACAATTACAGCTGATATAGCAGCTCCATGGAACAATAATATCCAGGCAATTTGCGAAAAACTTGGTCTTGGCATACCTGCAAATAACAGCTCGGATCCTCGTCACAGTGCCGCGATAGGAGTAGAGTATTACTCTGCAAATACGGGCGTTATCTCTTTGTGGCCAAATTCATTGGGACTTGCAGCCACATTCGATCCAGACCTTGTGTTTGAATTTGGAAAGATAGCATCCAAAGAATACCGTGCCCTTGGTATTTCAACAGCATTGTCACCACAGATAGATATATCTACCGAACCTAGATGGAATCGTGTAAATGGTACATTTGGTGAGGATCCGAAACTTGCGGCAGATATGACATCCGCTTATGTAAGAGGATTCCAGGGAACATTTGATGATAACGGTAATCTTCTTGGCTGGGGATATGACAGCGTAAATGCCATGATCAAACACTGGCCCGGCGGCGGTGGCGGCGAAGGCGGCCGTGATGCTCACAGCGACTTTGGTAAATATTCAGTATATCCAGGCAACAACTTTGATGCCCACCTTGTACCGTTCGTTGACGGTGCACTGCAGGGAACTGCCGAAGAAACCACAATGGCAACTGCTGTAATGCCGTATTATACCATATCTTATAATATAGATCCTTCCGGAAAAGATCTTGCCAATGCTTATAGCGAATACATGATAACAGAATTGTTACGCAATAAATATAAGTTTGACGGCGTTATTTGCACCGACTGGGGCGTTGACGGCTCACGTGGTTGGGGTCCCGATATTGAGGATCTTAATACCGCACAACGCTCTAAGATATTAATAGAATCAGGCATTGACCAGTTTGGCGGACAGAACACATCCAGATATATTCTTGAAGCTGTCGAACTGGCAAAGAAAGAGGGTACCGAGGATAACTTCAGAAAGAAGATGGAAGAATCGGCAGCCCGATTGCTGAAAAATATCTTCAGAACTGGACTCTTCGAGAATCCTTATCTTGATGAGAAAGAATCCGAGGAAACCGCAGCAAGAGAGGATTTCGTTGAAAAAGGTTACGAAGCTCAGGTTAAGTCGATAGTAATGCTTAAGAACCATGATAAAGTATTGCCGCTAAAAAACGAGACTAAGGTTTACATCCCGAAAAATGCCGGAGGTGAATATCTCCTTAAGGGTGCCAACAAGTACTTCACTCTTACAGACAACCATGATGAGGCAGATGTAGCAATTGTACCGTTAAATAGTCCTACCAGTCCATCCGGCGGAATGTTCGGCGGAGGATGGTCTGCTGACAGAGGATATTATCCTTTGACCCTGCAGTACAGTGAATACACGGCTGTTAAAGCCCGTGACGTATCAATTGCCGGTGACTACAGAAATATAGATAACTCCAGCAAGTATCTAAACAGAAGCTTCAAGAATCAGAAAGTAACATCATCCAATTATGCTTCTTACCAAGTTCTTTTGGATACCAAGGAAGCTATGGGCGATAAGCCCGTTATAGCAGTTGTTAATCTTGACAACCCGATGGTATTCACAGAAATAGACAATGTTGCAGATGGTATACTGGTAAGATTTGCTGCCAGCGATAATGCAGTCCTTGACATTATCAGCGGCAAATATGAACCTTCGGGACTGTTGCCCATACAGATGCCGAAAGACATGGCAGAAGTAGAAGCGCAATATGAAGATGTTCCTCGTGACATGGCATGCTATGTAGACCTGGATGGAAATGAATATAACTTTGCATTCGGACTTAACTGGAGTGGAGTTATCAATGATGATCGTGTTGCTAAGTATAAAAACGCTCCTCTTACAGAACCTCAAAACGGCGGCGGTGTAACTGGTGAATATGTTACAATAGAAACCCACACTCTGCCTGTTGGCAAGGTGGGCGAAGAATATAATGCCGAAATTAAAGTTAAGGAGACAGGTGCAACCTATAAGCTTATTGATGGTGATCTGACAAAAGGACTTGAATTTGATAATGGGATAATCAGTGGTACACCGCAGGAAACAACCCATAAATACGGCAACCAGCTCACCATTGAAGCATCAGCTCCTGGTAAAAAAACCAGAATATTCAGGATAACACTGGTAATAAATGAAACCGGTTCTGTAAACCTTGCTGATCCTAACGAGCTGTCCATCTGGCTAAGTCTTGCAAAAGCAAAGAAAGAAAGCAATTATACTTCTGATACATGGGAATCATTTGTTTCTGCACTTAATGATGCTCAAAATGTATATGACGATGCAGCCGCTAAAGATCAGGATGTGATAGATAATGCAGTAGCAAACCTTCAGAAAGCGATGAGTGAGTTGATAAGGATCGGTACTCCTGCATCAGATCAAGTAGCATCGCCTACTGCTTCGACCCCATCCGGAACATATGAAAGTACGATATGGTTATTCCTGAACAGTGCAACAGAAGGAGCAACGATTTTCTATACACTTGACGGCAGTGAACCTACCGAATCAAGCACACGCTATACTGGCTGGCTTGTAATATCCAGACCTGCGATATTGAAGGCAATTGCAGTGAAGGAAGGCATGAAGAACAGTGAAGTAAGCGTGTTTGAATACAAATTCAGGGCATCAGCACCTACTTCACCGATGGCATCCGGTGAATACAAAACATGGCCGGAAGTGTCACTCTCATCTTCTACAGGAGGTGCAAAAATATACTATACCACTGATGGCTCTGACCCGACTGATGAAAGTACGGAGTATACCGAACCAATCAATACCGGCGAAATCCAGCCCGGAGAAGAGGACAAAGTTGTAATAAAGGCAATTGCTGTAGCAGACGGGTATGAAGTAAGTAATGTAGCCGTATTTGAATACAAACTCAATCCTGACCTGGTATTATTGACAGATGAAGCTTCGATTCCGTATGTTATTGAAGAAATGACACTGGAAGAGAAAGCAAGGCTTGCAACCGGCGCAAGTACATCACAAATTGGAGCTGCCGGCAACACCTACGCTATACCACGCTTAGGGATAACCGGTATGGAACTGGCAGACGGGCCTGCAGGCGTAAGACTGACAAACAGGTATGCAACAGCATGGCCGAATCCACTCATGCTTGCATCTACATGGAACACCGGACTGCTTGCGGAGATCGGTGCAGCCACAGCAAAAGAAGCCAAATATTATGGCGTAGACTTTATGCTGAGCCCGGGACTTAACTTGCATAGGGATCCTTTAGGCGGAAGAGTATTTGAATACTATTCGGAGGATCCGTATCTTGCAGGTAAGCTGGGGGCAGCATTTGTAAAGGCTATGCAAGAGCAGGGCATAGGAGCGACCATTAAGCACTACGCTGCCAACAATGCAGAGAACAACAGGATGGGAATAGATGAGATAATTTCAGAACGCACATTAAGAGAGCTGTATTTGCCTGTATGGGAGATAGTGGTTCAGGAATCCAAACCATGGGCTGTCATGTCCTCATACAATTCAATAAACGGAAAATTCTCTGATGAGAATAAATATCTTTTGACAGACATGTTAAGGGATACATTTGGGTTTGACGGATTTGTAATGACTGACTGGGGCGGATATCATGGGCCTCAAGGTTATGCAGCAGGACTTGATATCTATGAACCCGGCGGAAGTGCAGCAGCCATGAATCTTCTGAATGCTGTCATAGAGAATCCGTCAATAGAACAAGATCTTGACAGGGCAATTGAAAACATATTGAGAGCAGTACTTAAGACGGAAACATTCCAAAAACAGATTTATGACAAATCAGACAAGGCAGCATTGAAGGATGTTACTCCGGATCTTAAGGCAGAAGGAGCAGAATTGTCAGAAAGAGCAGCAGCAGAAGGAATTGTTCTTCTGAAGAATAATGGTGTTCTTCCACTGCAAAAAGATACTACAGTAGGAGTAGCGGGACAGAATGCAATACCTGAATACAAAGGTTCTTCCGGTTGGACAGCTCCTACCAAAGGAATTATTTTTGAAGGCGGAGGAAGCGCATGTGTAAATGTTAATCCTGATGACGTAATATCACTGGTAGAAGGCCTGGAAAGAGGCGGACTTACAGTACTACAGAAAAATGAAGCCGGTGAGTATCTGGTTGAAGGATTAACAAAAGAAGACGCCGAATATGCTGCAGCTAATTCTGATGTAGGCATAGTATTTATAGGCAGACATGGGTCAGAGGGCAGCGACGTAACATCCATTGCAACCAAATTAGAAGAGCTTGACATGATTAAGAAGCTTGCAGATGCATACCACGCAGAAGGTAAGAAGCTGATAGTGCTGCTTAATGTGGCACAGCCCATAGAAGTAGACGAGTGGGATGAGTACGCTGATGCCATACTGTATGTTGGATTGCCGGGAATTTACGGAGCAGTGGCAATTACTGATGTACTGACCGGAGAAGTCAATCCTTCAGGTAAGCTTGCAGATACCTGGCCGAAGATGTACAGCGACCTTCCTACAGCCGGAAATATGCCTGCAAGCAATCAGAACAAGATAGAATACAGCGAAGGCATTTACATAGGATACCGCTACTTCGACAAGTATGATGCAGAGCCCATGTATCCCTTTGGCCATGGTTTATCGTATACGACCTTTGAGTACAGCGATCTTACATTAAGCAGCGATAAGTTTGATTTGACCAATGATGATGAAATAATAACAGTATCCGTAAAGGTAACTAATACCGGAGCAGTTGCCGGAAAAGAGGTAGTTCAGCTTTACATAAGAGATAATGAAGCAAGTGTAGACCGTCCGTATAAAGAACTGAAAGGTTTTGCAAAGACTGATTTATTGCAGCCGGGAGAAAGCCAGATAATAACCTTCGAGATTGGCAAGAGAGATCTGTCATTCTTTGAAGAAAATGATCCTGATGATCTGAATGACGGAGAATGGGTAGCAGAATCCGGAATATTCACGGTAATCATTGGCGGAACATCCGATAATGATGTTCTTGCAACAAATGGTGTAAGCGGTGAATTTAAGGCTGTTGATGGCGAGACCAGTCTGCCGGTAATTATATCTGTTGCCGAAGTTGACGACATAACAGTTGATCTGGGTACATCCCAGGAAGAAATAGAGACAATGTTGCCTGGTCAAATAACAATTACAGACAGCAACGGCGAAACACATGAGGTTACTCTGACTTGGAATTTAGATAATTTAGACTGCAATACACCTGGAGAATATAATATAGAAGCAGTTTTCGAACTTCCAGAGGGAGTGGCCCAGTCTGAACCGGAGACCGAGTTAAAGGTAACTGTAAAAGTGATTATAAAATTCAGTGAAGAAATGAGTGATGCACCGGAGGCGGAGCCCGTTACCGAGATTAATGATATATTGCCGGATGAGGCAACATCTTCCGAAAATGCAGAAACATCTTCGGAAGAAACAGAAACATCTTCAGCTGAGGCAGAAACACCTCCTGAAGAATAAACGATAATGTTGCCTGGTGAAGTACCAACAGTAGACAGGTCTGGCGGGAGCGCATTGCGCTCCCGTTTCTTCACCTCTTCAACAATGGTTAGTCTTTTCATAAACACATTTCTTGCGCCAATTTCAGTATGAATTGCTTTTTTGTCAGCAGTAATGATTGATTTAAATCTCCTATTGCATTATATCTTTTCGCTTATACTCAAAAAATCATTAGAATAAGCTAATGATCAGATTATACAGCGGAATCAAATACAAATAAAATGCAGCACTGATTCCTGCAACAGGAAGACCGCAGGAATACAGTATGGTAGTTCCGGCAATTGACCATGGGATTAAGGGGGCAATCACTACGGCTGTGTTTTCAATCCATGATGCAAAAGTGCTGTTGTCTTTGCATACTTTTGCGCAGAGCTGATGGGTCAGCATGATGGAAAGAGTCTGATTACACGCAGCCATGGATGTAATGACTGATGTCAATAGGGTAGCGGTAAAACCATTGGTTTTATTGGCCAGCCAATGTATATATTTTTGAATCCCTGATAGTAGCTCTGTTTTTTCAAATATTCCCGCATATGCCGAAGAAATGCACACTATTCCAATTGGCTTCAACATTGAAACAATGCCGCCTCCTTCAATCAGGGCAGATATTTCTTTTGTTTTTGACGTAAAACCGAAAAGCATAAAATGGATTACTTCCGGTAAGGGTATTCTCTGAAGAAATATGCTTATGACTATTGACATACCAATACTGATAAGCATAACAATTTTTACATTCACTCTGAACGCAGAAAGCAGAAGAATGATAATTGCAGGAAGCAGAGCAATCGGATGAATATTGATTTCAGCCGAAAAAACATTGTTCAGATCCATATGAGGGCTATTATCGAATTGTGTAAATCCTAATGCGCCAAAGATAACGCATGATATCACGAAGGGAACTAAAGCTGTTTTCATCATGATTTTTATATTTTCATAGGGATCTGTTCCGGTAAGATCAGCCGTAAGCAGCATGCTTGTGGAAACCGGAGAGCATCTGTCCCCAAAATAACATCCTGAAAGAATAGCACCACCAGTAAGGATAGGAGAGATGTTCATGGATGATGCGATAGAGGCGCAAATAACACCCATAGTTGCTCCTGTCCCGAATGATGTTCCGGTGAGAAATGAAACCATACTGTTAAGAAGAAAGATGATTAAAAGCATGATTCTGGGCGTAAGCAGTCCGGAAGAATAGGAAACGATAGTGGGAAGAGTTCCGCCTGATCGCCATAATGCTGTTATGATCCCGATCAAGACAAAAGTAATCAGAATGCTGCGGGCTTTACCCACTCCATTCCGGATCATTTCAACGATTTCCGCTATTTTAAATCCTTTGAGCAGGGCGAAAATAATGAAAATGATAAGACCGATCGCAAGAGAAATCAAAATTGAAAAATTAAAAAAGACGGAGCATAAAAGAGTCAGTATAAATAAAAAAATAATGAAAAGATTCATAAATATCACCTTGTATCAGAATATAACAGAGTAGTAACTTCTGTCCATTATTACTGTGTTTTATTATAGCTTGTTCTTCTGGCTGTCCTATGTTGATTAAAAACTGTTCTCCCAATATATCAAATTGTATGGGGAAGAGGAAGTGGCTAAAAAGTTTCAAAGTAAGAAGAAAAAGAAGAAATTCAACTGCCGTCATAATAAAAACTGTGGTGAAATACAAAGGATTTGGTACACTTAAACCATTTAATTTCTGTAAACAACTTTGCAAGTACATTACAGGAAATGGGTTTTATTATTATTTACTTAAATACAATATTCGGATAGAATAGTAAGGTAACAAAAGTCTAAATTGAGGTATGGAAAATTCACAGGGATTGGGCTTTCTATAAAATGACTTTTTACAGGATTTATGCTTTTCTTTCTATGATTTTAACAGGAACAGATTGTGAAATAAAACAAAGGACTGTATGTTTATACAACCTAATCTTCGATTTAGTAAATACTTTATAATAAAAATATAGAACGTAAAAAAAATGGATTGAAGGGTAAGAAAGACTTATAATATTAATTGGACTAAAAAAGTTGAAAATAAAATTGATTGAAAATAAAGTAATAAGAAATTAGGAATTTTCATCTTCCCCCATTTTTTAACACTTTCGAGGCTTCTATTAATTTTTTGAGAATGGCATTCAAGGGGCAGGGGTTCGGCTTCCCTTATCTCTAATAAACCAAAAGCCTTGAAAACACAGTGTTTTCAAGGAGGTAAAACATGACAGCGAATAAATCTGTGGAAGAAATTATATATAATAAATTAAAAGATGAAATGCAACGTAAGAATGGAAGATTCATCCTTCTAAGTGATATGCTTGCATATGCGGAAGCGTTAAGTGCGGATATGCCAATTTTTCTGCAAAGCCCCCACGGACAGAAAATTTTTTCTTCTGCTATTAACAGACTGGTCGACGAAGAATTATTAAAACCTGCAGAATCCAAACCAACAACAATAAACGGACTTTATAAAAAATACAGAAAAATATACACTGAGAAAAAAGATCATAACTTAGCGGCTGAAATAATCAGAAGTATTGAACCTCCTGCTTCGGTAGATTATTATTTAAAAAATCACAATGATTTTGTTGACGACAAACCTGTCATAGAAAACATATCTGCTTTCCTAAGACGGAAGAAAATGGATTTCATTACCATCAACGAAAGAGCTTATGAACTCTTCGGAGATGAGAAATTTTTCAGGGGTACTGATAAAGAAAGAAGCCGTGGTGAAACTGTATTAAAAAGACTTGGATTGAGTTATGAGGACATGCGCTGCTATGAGACACCTGAACCATTTTTTAATTTCCAGAAAAATGACTTTTCCAGTTTGAGATCAAGAATTGTTTATATTATTGAAAATAAGGATACATTTTGGTCTTTCAAACACGAAATAATGGACTTACCTTCAAAACTGGATCCTGATATGCTTATTTACGGAGAGGGGAAAAAAATATTAAATAGTTTTAAATTCGTGAGTGAATATGATATAGATCCTGAATACGATTCATTCATATATTTTGGTGATCTTGATCCTGAGGGCATAAATATACTGTGCGCTTTGAAAGACAGGTATCCGCAATACAAAATAGAGCCGTTTATCGAAGGATATAAGATAGTACTTGAAACAGGCCTTAGGAAAATTCCTTCCAGAACACCAGGGAAACAAGTTATAAATGAAAAAAACATCAGTCGCTTTATTAGCTATTTTGACAAAAATACTGCAGAGCAAATTAAAAATCTGTTGGTTTCAGGTTGTTATATCCCGCAGGAAGCTTTGTCGGCAAGTATGATGAAGGAAAGGTTTGGAACAAAATGACCGGAAGAAATCTTATGTTTGGCAATGATCAGGATGATTTACTTGCCAGAGAGATCATTCAGGAGTATACAGGCGGAAAGGATCCGGAGATATCGCTAGCGGAAGAATTCATTGAAGAAACAGATTCGAGACTTGAGCAGGTTAAATTGTTCCTTCCCATCATGGAAATCCTGAAAAGAAGGAGAACTGAAGATGAAATCCTCAGGTATGTACCGGAATTATGCTTCTTGGTCCTGTCATTCCTGATATATGAGGGAAAGCTTAAGCACCGGGGCCTTACATTTCGGAACATCCAGACTTTCTTAAGAAAATCCCTGAAGATAGTTTCAGCGGGAGATTTTAATGACCAAACCATTCGCGAAATTACTTCTGAAATCCTGGACGCTCTTCAGAACGGAGGCCGCAATTTTGTCATGAGTACTTTCAGTTTCAAGACAGGGAGCTTCAGGGATAAGTTTGTCAAATTCATTGAAGTAAAGCAATCTGTAGAAGGAATCCTTGAATATTTCATAACTGAACAGGGAGTGGAATTTTTCCTTAAAACCAAGGAATTCCCGGATGAGACAAAGATCACGATCAACCTCCTATTATTTCAGAAGCAGATGGAGAAGGGCGCTTTCGGATTTGCCTATGAGACGGTCAGAAGGCTTAATATGGAAGTACAAAAGAAGAAAGACAGGAAATTCACGATACTTGAGTCCCTGTTATATGGCAGGCTCGATCATGGAGAGGCATACAGCAATTATCATAAGAGCATAATGACGCAGTTTGAAGAGGAAGCGGAATTGTTCGATGCAGCCGTAAAAAATGTCCATGATGTTTTTGGCGAATATGTGGAGAAAATGAACAGCGGGAATCTGACTGTAAGGGAAGAACGGGCTTTCAAACTTATAAGGATCATTGAAAAAGAAATCAGCCGGGCGCAGACCCTGCATACGGAACTGCTTAAGGAAGCTGCAAAGTTTACAGATGAGTATGACAGGACCCTGGCTATACGGCGAAGATCTATTTTCACTGAAAGATTCAATTTTCAGGGTGAGTTTGAAAAACTTATAACAGGGAATGATAATCCCGGTAAGTTGAAATACTTGTTTGAGCCACTCCTGAATCCGAAAATACCTAAGGCTTTCAACCCGATACGCATTTTTATGCCCCAACGCATAGCAAGGGACAGGGAAGAAGATAAAGATACCGCGGATAATACAGCCGATACCGGCAGGGATACACTCGATAAACGAGTGAGCCGTCGTGTCAGGGAGAATTTTGTTCTTTATGCCGCGAACCTGCTTGATACCTTACAGCATGATAACAAAACCAGGCTTGTTGATTTCTGCGATTCCCTTAAATCGAGATACGGTGATGAGATTCTGTACAATGGGGACTTTATAAGTTTTCTCATAGAGCTTAACAGGGAGAAGAAATTAGGCGAATTTAGCAGGACGATAAAATTCAGGGACACAGGTCCGGCTTTTAGTGGGGAAGAAGGTCTTAAATCCATTGAAGAGGTTTTTATGAAAGCTTTTAATAAACTTGATGACTATTGCGACATCAGGCAGATAACTGTAACAAGTTTTCCCGGTGAAGAACTGGAAGTTTTGCCCGGGCTGAAGATAACAAATATGATGTTTACAGGAGAAGGTTGAGTATGCTGACGGGAACAGAGATACTGGACGATGCGTTGGATATATTGAAAGCCATGCTACAGGGAGAAGAGGTAAGCAGGAACAAGAATACTCTCCTATATGAAAAGTACAGGTACAGTACGGACGTTGAAGAGATGCTCAACCACATTGCTCAAAGGCTGGAGCTTAGGGTCTACTCGGGAAATGACAAGCTTTTCATTTGTCCTGAAGCAGGTAGCAAGCTTTTTGGATGGTCCAATGAGGAGCTTAGGTCAAAAATACCCTATATAACCAACAACAGCGAACTTTATACAGGATATTTCATTATTATGACGCTGATAACGATGTTTTATAAAGAGGCTTATCCTGATACTCCAATCGCTTATATAAAGCTTGGCGACCTGGTAGAAGCCGTGTCAGGCAGATTCAAAAACCTGATGAATACGGAAGATCTGGAACAGAAGAGCCGGGAAAAACAATTTGATTTTGCTGAGATCTGCAGGGTATGGCAGCGCCTGCCTGATGCGAGGGAGGATATCTCCGGCGGGAAAAAAGATAAGATAGCATTTGTGGAGATAATCCTCAGGTTCCTGCACAATGAAAAGCTGGTTATTTATGATACCGAGCAAAAAATAATCTATCCGACCGAAAGGTTCCGGACTATTATATGGGATTACTACGAGGATAACGAAAACAGGAAAGATCTCCTGTCATTTGTCAGAAGTCTGGAGGTTTGTGACTGATGCCTCATATAAACAGTATAAGACTTGTGAATGTATATTTTAATAACGCTACCCAATTCTATGATGATTTCAGAATGGATCTGGCAGGCAAAAACACCACTTATGATCTTGAAAACGGGGGTGGTAAATCACTCCTGCTCCAAATGATCCTGCAGACGGTTCTGCCAAAGACTTACCTGCGCAGGGAAAAGCCTGTAAGCCTTTTATTCCAGGGTGGGAAGGACAGAACATCCCATGTCGTGGTTGATTGGATATTGGACGAAGGAAGTGCCTACAGGTATTTACTAACAGGATTCTCGGCCAGGAGAAGAAAAAGCAGCCAGGATCAATCCATAACCGGAAATGAAGGAGATGAAAACATCCTGTCGGTCGATATCGAGCATCTGAACTGGTGTATTTTTCATAATGACGACAGGATTGCCGGAATCAAAAAGGTACCCCTGGTGATAGAGGATGGAAACAGTAATATATACGCAGGGTTTGATGAGATAAAAAAATACATTAACCAGATCAGTCAAAAAGGGCTGCCTGCCAGATCGTTTGACTCCATATCCGATTACCAGGTTTTTATTGCAGGGCATAACCTTATTCCGGCGGAATGGAATATCATCAGGGGGATCAACAGCGGTGAAAACAATATTGAGTCATATTTCAGACAGAATAGCACCTCCAGGAAGTTGATAGAGAATCTGTTCATAAAAATCATTGAGGATGTCGAGGCATTGAACAGGGGCGGAAAGAATAATGATGAAAGCTTGCTCCTGGCTGATGCGTTGATAGAGATCAGGGGAAACCTGAATGAGTATTTGAGGCGGAAGAACCATTTGTACGAATATGAGCAAATAAGAGAATACTATGTTGAATTAGAGAAGAGAAACGAAGCCCTTTTTGAAACCACAAAAGAGTATGAAGAATTCAGGCTGCATGCTTCGCGTAACAGGAATCTCATCGGGGATATGCTTAAAGAGCTGGAAAAGAAAAAAAATGAAACGGTTAAAAAAATCGAAATCAATACTGAAAACCAAAAACAGGCCTTTGTTCGAAAAAAGCAGCTTGAAGCTGGGCGGATAAAATTGAATATCGATACCCTGGAATCCCAAAAGGAGAAACTGGAATCTGAAAAAGAAGTAAAAAAAAGGGAACTGAATGAACTGGAAGAGCAGTATGCAATGGCCAGAACACTGGAGGAGTATGGAGAATACCGACGCACACGTAGAAGTCTCCTTGAAGCGGAACAGAGCCTTAAGAATCTGCAAAAAGACAGTTCTGAGTTGGATGAGCAGTACAGAAAAGCCGGAGGGATGCTCCGCTTTCTCCTGGATAATGAAATAAAAAAGGCTGAATCATCAGATAAGCAGTTGAAAGAATCATTGGAAGGAATCAAAGAGTCTCTGAAAGAGAAGAATGAATCAAGGCTTGCCTATGAAAAAAAAGCATCCGCGCTTGAAGCCCTGAATGGTGAACTTGAGGAAAAAGAAAAAACTGCCAGTGAAGCGATAATAGAAATCCGCGACTATTTTCTTAAGAAATATGGAGAGATAGAGGCTGTCGGCAATCCTATCGATTTCCTAAAGATAACAGAAGACGAAACAAAGGATCATCTGGCACATCTTGACAAGATACGCTCGGCTATTGACAGCCTGGATTCAGAATTCAATGAGCTTAAACTGGAAATGGTAAGGCTTGAGGGAGAAGCTGAACGAACGAGAGAAGCGTTGAAGACCTGCGATGAATGGCTTGGTGACTACGATAAAAACCTAAGAGAAATGCAGAACAAAGCCAGGAACTTTGAGAAAAACACACCGGAAGAATATAAGGAGGCCCTCGAACTCCTGATCCGCAATGAAACCCTCGGGAAACTGGACAAAGAAATACAATCGGGAAGAATAAAGCAGAAAAAGAGCATTTTTGAAGAAAAGGGATACTATATACCTAATGAAGAAATTATTGAATTATTCAATGAACTTGACAAAAAATGCGAGTTTGTACAGGAAGGCGCTGATTGGCTTTCCCGTCTTCCTGATTCTGAACGGGCAAAGACTTTGGAAGAAATGCCGTATTTACCCTACTCTGTGATTGTGGACAGCAGGTCTTATGATAGGTTAAAGAACGGCAGGATCAGGGTAGAATTTGCTTCTGACTACTTGGTTCCGGTGGTTGATCTTGAACAAATCAGGCGCGGAAAAGCAACTGGCGGAAACGGTATGCTATACCTTTGCAGTTTTTCAGGGCTTATACTGGATAAGTGCCAATTCCAACAGTACATCCAAAATATAGACGCAAAAATTAATGATTTAGAAAGAGAGATATTATCAGGCAAAGACAGGATAGAAAAACTTAATGACGACCTTTTGAAGGTGTCAGCATTTCTGAAAGACTATTCAGAAGAAAAAGTAATGGAAATGTCAGGTAGAGCGGAGAACATAAAAAAACAACTCAATGAGATAAATGAGGCCCTTACTGAAAAAACAGAGAGGAAAAATAATATAGTAAATGAAAGGGCCGCCCTGGTGAAGAAGGCAGAACAACTGGACAGGATGGTCAGCGAAAACAGGGAAAAGGCAGAAAAACTCCGGATACTTATTCAGAAATCTGATGAGCTGGAAGAGATCAGGGAAAAACTCCGCAGGCAGAAAAAACAGCTTGACGAGATCCAAAAACTTATAGATGGCATAAAAATTGAAATAAACAACCTGGATAGCAGAAAGGATTCTGTGAAGCAGGAAATTTCCAGGATCGGGTTGGTACTTCATGATTACAGAAAAGAGTATGAGCAGCTTATCAGTTTTGATACTGTAGTTACTGATGTTCCTATGGTTGAAGTACGGGCGCAATTTGAATCTCTCCGTGCGGTACTTAGCGGCAGAACGGCGGATAAAGAAAGGCTAAGAAAAGATATAGAAGAGTACACGACTTCTATGAAAAGACGTTCTGACAAAGTATTACGCGATTACAGAAAGGATCTTTCTGAAATCGAAAAAATGGATGAAATGGGAGAAATAATAGATATTCCTTCGTCAGAACAAATCAATAAACTGAATACTGACATAAAGTCAGCTGAAAAAAGCCTGCGCTCGCTGGAAAAAGAAATCCAGGATCGTACATTGAATATTAACACAGAGAACACCAAGCTAGAAATGTTACTTGGAGAGATCCCGGAAGAAGATAGAACCAGACTCCCTGAATATGAAAGCGACTACAGGTATAAGGAAGAAATAAGCCTGGCAGAACAAATCATCAGAAATTACCGGGAAGATAGAACAAAGCTTGATGAAGAACTGACAGAAACAAATGATAATATAACAAAACTGAATAATCAGGCTGAACTTTTTGACAGTTTCATTCGGCGGGAAGAGATTGGTAATGATGGTGAGACTGCTTCGGAACTGAAAGATTTCAGGACCTATGATGAAGAATATCATAAACTTAAGAAAAAAGTCGAAACTATGCGTGATGAGTGGACAAAGAGACTTAAGGCTATAAGCACAGATACAGCAGACTTTATCATACGCGAGCCGTTGGAGGAACTCGTAAAGATAAGTCCTGATGTGGATTCCGCACAGTGTAAGGCAAGGCGTGAGGCATTCAAAGAGTATATCATGAATATTGAAGAACAGATACAGAAGATCCTGGATGATATCCGTCAGCTTGAGAGCTACCAGGAGAATTTTACCCGCAGATGTGTCCAGCGTTCTGAACTTGTTCTAGGGCATCTCAAAAAGATAGAAGCGCTTTCAAGGATCGATGTGTTTGGCATGAGAAGGAATATAATAGACGTTAAGATTCCCGAGTTCGAAGAAAATGAGAAGTATCTCAGGATGAAGAACCATATTGATAATATAGTCAAGGATATCGATAAAGAGATCAATGTTGACAGAAAGTACATCGCATCGAAGCTTTCGACAAAAGAACTTCTGGCGCAGATAGCTGATATGGACAAAGCTGTCGTGAAGCTTTACAAGATAGAAAGTGTTCCTGAGAACTCCAGGTACTATCGTTGGGAAAGGGCGGTTGGTTCAGAAGGCCAAAACAATTCCATTTACTTTATATTTGCCGCCTGCCTGATTTCATTCATCAGGTTGCTTACGACATCGAACGCTTCCATTAGAACCAGGAAGGTAATTATTGCTGATAATCCTTTTGGAGCAACTTCTGCCGTATATTTATGGCAGCCTATGTTTGATATAATGAAGCAAAACGATATTCAGCTCATTGCCCCCGGGCACAGGATACCAAGGGAAATAACTTCGAAGTTCAGTGTGAACTATTTGCTTAACCAGGAAATACTTGAGGATGGCAGGATAAGAGTGGTCGTAAAAGATGTCCGGACCGAAACCGACGAGGACGTGATAAGATTTATTGAGCCTGAACAGTTAAGTATGTTTTAAATGCTAATATAAGGGGGTTATTGTTATGAAAATAATAAAAAAGGGGCTAACAAAGTGTTATATTATCCATAGTACAAGTACTGGACAGCACATGATATGCAGAGTGCTGAATGAATATAAAAATGAGAATGAAGCTGATGAAGACTTGATTAAATTATTAACTCATAAAATAAGTGAAAAGGATTTATTAAAAGAATTCACTAAAAAAGCAGATTTTTAATGTTAGGAATATTTTTCCTGGATAGTATTTATAGATGCGATGACTGCATATATTTTACTGGAAGATTCTTACTATGGTTTTGCTTTTCAATTTATAATTTTTCTTTCGGTTTCCTTATTAAGAAGCAGCCAATTCCGGTTGCTTTGTTTTATAATTGTAATATAATAACGGAGGCAAGCCGAAGTGGGGCAGAAAGGTCCCTGCCAGGCTCGTCTTAAGGTATTCTTAAGAATTTAATAAGATTAAGTTTACAAAACTGTTTTCTATTTATTGATATAATAGTGTTGTTATATGTCAAAAAAGGAGTATAGCAGGCCATGGCAACGAATATTCTGGTGGTAGATGACGAACAGTCCATTTCTGACCTTATCGAAGTATATTTAAAAAACGAAAATTATAATGTTTTCAAGTTCTACAATGGACAGGATGCCTTAGAGTGTGTTGAAAAGCAAAATATAGATTTGGCAATATTGGATGTTATGCTCCCTGATATCGACGGTTTTTCAATATGCCGGAAAATTCGGGAAAACTATAGATTTCCCATTATCATGCTGACAGCTAAAGAAGAAGAAATCGATAAAATTACCGGACTGGCGCTTGGTGCTGATGATTACGTGACAAAACCTTTTCGGCCCTTGGAGCTTGTAGCCCGTGTTAAAGCGCAGCTGCGAAGATTTACCAGGTATAACTCTTCGGAACCGTCAAGAGAGGACAAGGTGATCGCGTTTGCCGGTTTGGTATTAAACAAGGATACTCACGAATGTACGTTGAATGAAAGACCATTATCACTGACTCCCACAGAGTTCTCCATTCTATGGGTGCTGGCTTCCAACCGGGGACGTGTGGTAAGTTCCGAAGAGCTGTTCCGCGAGGTGTGGGGCGAAAAATACTTTAGTAACAGCAATAATACGGTAATGGTCCATATCCGGCATTTAAGAGAAAAGATGCACGACAACGCAGAGCACCCTAAATATATCAAAACTGTATGGGGGGTTGGCTATAAAATTGAAAAGTAAAGGTGAAAAAAGAAGGAATGATTATATAAAGTTAAAAAGGAAAGTATTTTTTCAAATGCTCTTGATTACAGTCACTGCCGCTGTGACTGTTTATTTGTTGCGCAACATCCTGCGCGGCCAGATAGGAGATCGTATCGTTCAATTGTTAGTCAACGTCTTTCACTTTGATTATTTGTCTGCAGAAACGATTTATCAGTTGGTGTTCCGTAATAACATGGAAGCCATCCTTATTATTGTTACCATTATATTTTTGGTTATCCTTTTTCGTTTTTCTTTTTCGTGGTTCACAAAATATTTTGACGAAATCAGCACCGGAATGGATAAACTTACGGAAGAATCCGATAATGAAATAACATTATCACCTGAACTGGATTTTATGGAATATAAGCTTAATAAGATAAAAAGCAATCTGGAGAAACAAAAAAAAGCTGCCCTTGATGCCGAGCAGCGTAAAAATGATCTGGTGGTATATTTGGCTCACGATATAAAGACACCTCTGACTTCAATTATAGGATACCTGAGTCTTCTGTCAGAAGCTCCGGATATGCCGCCTGAACAGAAGGCAAAGTATGTCGGTATTACCTTGGAAAAAGCATATCGATTAGAGCAGCTTATAAATGAGTTTTTTGAGATCACAAGATTCAATCTGCAGACTATTGTTTTGAATAAAGAAAAGATAAATTTACTTTTAATGCTCCAGCAGATGACCGATGAATTCTATCCGATACTTGCTCCGCAAAGAAAGCAAGTGTCAGTCGATGTACCTGATGGTCTCACTTTATGGGCAGATGCGGACAAACTGGCCCGTGTGTTCAATAACATTTTAAAAAATGCGATAGCCTATAGCTATGATGACAGTGTTATCGAAATCTCAGCAAAACAGCAGGACAAATATATTGTTATAACCTTTACCAACCAGGGAAATCCGATCCCTAAGGAAAAACTGAAAACTATCTTTGAAAAGTTTTACCGCTTAGATTCTGCACGCTCCACAAACAACGGCGGGGCAGGATTAGGCCTGGCAATCGCCAAGGAAATCGTCAACGCTCATGATGGGACGATCTCTGTGGAAAGCGACACAGAAAAAACTACATTTACAGTAAAGCTTCCATGTTAAATTACATTTTCTTTTTTAAGCAAATCTTAAGAAATATATAAGATGAAATTCCAACATTGCTTCTTATTTTTTGGTTGAATAAATATCATCACAGGATGAGGAGCTGTTTTATTATGGTACGAAGAGCAAGAAAGATAAAGTTGTCGGGATTACGCAGATTTGTAACATTCCTGTTGTTGATAATCATTGCTGCTTATTTTTATAAATCTGTCATTACCCTGGAAAACCATCAAATAACTGAGATAGATTATAAAGATAAAACAATCTCGATTCCCCGGTCAAAAGAACCGGATTCCAATGTTTCAGTATCTCCCGGTAAGCTGAAAAGTTCCAATGCGATTTTGATCCGACTAAAAGATGGCGCCGTTTTAATGGAGAAAAACAGCGGAGAAAAAATCTATCCTGCTTCATTGACAAAAATGATGACAGCCATTATTGCGATAGAAAATCTATCCGACCTGGATGAAAAAATCGAACTTAGTAAGTCGATATTTGAAAAGCTGTATGAGGCGGATGCATCAATGGCAGGTTTCCTGCCGGGTGAACAGGTCAGGGCAATCGATCTGTTATACGGAGCAATACTGCCAAGCGGAGCAGAATGCTGTATAGCGCTTGCTGATCATATAGCAGGATCAGAGCATGATTTTGTAAAATTAATGAATCAAAAAGAAGAAGCTATAGGCATGAATAATACGTATTTTGAAAATGCTACCGGGCTTCACGATGAAAACCATTACACGACAGTCGTAGATCTGGCTGTCCTTTTGATGAATGCTTTACGTAATGATACCTTCCGTAAGATATTTACTACGTTTCGTCATTCCACGCCGCCCACCGATATGCACCCGGATGGAATAACATTTTATAATACCATGTATGAAAGGCTTGGCGAACAGAACATTATCGATGGTCAAATCCTGGGAGGGAAAACCGGATATACTGAAAAGGCCGGGCTATGCCTCGCAAGTCTCGCCAAAGTAGGTAAGCAGGAATACATCCTCATTACAGCCGGTGCAAAAGGAAATCATAATTCGGAACAGTATAATATTACCGATGCATTGGCTGTATACAACAGCATAGGGAAATAATAATGTAATTAATACGGCAACCTTCCTATGTCATCAAATAAATCGTACCGCCGATAATGCCTGAACCCAGTATTACATAAATAGGATTCGGTTTCCATTTCTGCAGGACGAATATAGCAGCAGTAAATAATAAAACAGAAATCCAGTTGATAGCCTGGGGATTAGTCGTGAAGCCGCCTTCTCCCCAAAAAGCCAGTATAATGATCGACAATCCTGCTGATGCGATCATCCCGACAATGGCCGGCCTCAGACCGTCTAATACTCCCTGGACTACGGTCAAGTCCTTAAATCTGAAATAGATCAATGCCAGGAGAGAGACGATAATACAGGACGGAAAGACAAGTCCAAAAGTGGCGATAATTGCTCCCGGGGTCCCGGCAACTCGGATTCCCACAAAAGTGGCTGAATTTATAGCGATGGGACCTGGAGTCATTTCGGCAATGGTGATGAGATCTGTAAATTCCGTTAACGTCAGCCAGTGGTGCAAATTGACAATTTGATTCTGTATCAACGGCAACGCAGCCATGCCGCCGCCAATGGTAAAAATGCCGATTTGAAAAAAGCTCCAAAAAAGTTCCAAGAGTATCATTTGAAGTCACCGTCCTTTTGGACTTTTTTCATGTGTATCAGTATCTTTGCCGCTCCGATACACCCGCACACTAAAATAATGTATATTACATTAATTTTTAAAATGTAAACTGCAATGAATGAACCTGCCATAATAATTAAAGATACTATGTCTTTTTTCTTCAGGATATTTCTCCCGAGACCTAAAACCACATTTGCAATTACAGCGGCAACGCCTGCCTGCATCCCTTTGAGGATCGCATTAACTGCGATATTATCGCGAAATGCGGTGTAAAAAACTGAAATAACAGAAAGAGTTATTAACGGAGGTAAAACTGTGCCTAAAATTGTTATAAGGGCGCCTAATATTCCGGCGACACGATAGCCCAGCAATATCGATGTGTTGACTGCGATCACTCCTGGCGAGGATTGTGCAATAGCTATCAAATTCAACATTTCATCCTCTTCGATCCATTGAAGATCATCTACAAATTTCTTTTTCATCAATGGTATGATGACGTATCCTCCTCCAAAGGTAAAAGCGCTTAAAGAGAAGGTAGAAGTAAATAGTTTTCTGTAAATGTACTTTTTATTTTCCAAGTCATCAGCCTCCTCTGCTTTTAATTTACAGTTTCCAGACAAAGGTGGTTTGATTCAGTTTTAATACTGACTGCAGGACCATATAAAAATAAAATAACAAAGTTTCTTATTTTAAGCCGGAAATTTACAAAACATTCCCTGTAATGACTTATGAAAGATGAAAAGAGAGGGAATAAAAGGGCCAGTAAAAATAAAAACTCAAAAAATATCACCCTGTATCAGAATATAACAGAGTGATATGAATGTCCATTGTTCTTACGTTTTATTATAAATTAAGAAAATTAAGAAAAAGCGATTGCCTTTCTGACTACTCCTTTGTTTGATCAATAACCGCTCTTAAGAATCCTTAATCAGGCATAAATCCAATAATTCCTGGCTTAAGTTTTTAAGTTGCAGTGTGGATTCGGAAATCATCTCGATAGACTCATGCTCTGTTGAAATAGTAGAAGCTATTTCCTCGGTAGTTGCTGAGTTTTCTTCGGTAATAGCCACAGCCGATTCGATTTGCTCACTAAGTTTATGAAGTTCCCCGGTAGTATGCGAGATTATATCCATATTATTTTTTAACTGCAGGTTATTCTTGTCAAAAGACTCTTTCATGGAGCTGAAGGACTGCGTGATTCCCTGAAGCAAATACTGTCCTTCCACGACAGCCTGTTTTCCCTCATGGGATTTCTCCTGTGCGGTTTTTGATTTCTTGAAAATTTCCTGTGTAACATCGGTAATACGGGACACTATTTCACTGCTCTGTTCGGCAAGATTGCGTACCTCAGTGGCCACAACTGCAAATCCTTTTCCCTGTTCTCCGGCCCGCGCTGCTTCGATGGCTGCATTCAAGGCTAATAAATTGGTCTGCCTGGCAATATTCTCAATACCCAGCATTAAGGTATTTATCATCTCAAGGCTCTCCTGTAATTCGTCTACAGTTGCTGTGGAGGTTTGGACTGAATCATTTAAGGTATTCATATATTCGGATACCTGGTTGACCTTTTGCCAGTTTTCCTGCATATTCTCATTCATTTTATGGGATTCTGCGGCTACCTCCTGTGATACTTCAGCCGTTTTCTTCATGTTTTGCAATGTGAACATAACTGCGTTATTAATATTGGTAATATTTTGCGCTTCAGAGTTTATGGCTGTGGCCATTTGCTCCGTAACCTCCAGGATTGACCCGCTGTTCTCCCGGATCCTGCTCATGTTCTGATTTACATTTTCAGTACTTTGATTTAGTTTCAGCGCATTTTGCTCGATTGCCTGAAGAAGATCCGTTAATTGCTGAACGAGCTTTTCAGATTCCTGGCTTTTATTGACCGAAATCATAATATATTTGTTCCCTGAATCCGTTAAGAAATACAAAGCAGCCAAGGCACCGCAAATAATTGCATAAACTGTAATCAATACAGAGATATCATAGTTCGCGCCTAAGAAATTGTGAGGAACATAAAAGTATAAAATACCAGTATAAAGGGCAATGAACCCGCTGAATATCAATATCAGCTTTTTATCAAAATAAAGAGACACCATGATTATGGTAAATAATAACAAATAGTGTTTGTTCAAAGAAAAATTATCGGTTAAAAACAGCAAGAAAACGACTGTTAGAGGAAGCAGGGCGAAAATCAAACCTTTTACTCTATCAGGAGTAGGAAGGATATTATTAAGCGTTGCTAATACAGCCACTGCGATCCCGAACAGAAAAAAGTGCCTGCAGGCATAAAACCCGCGCAGATAAATAAGAGGTCCCACAATTAAAACTACAAGGCAATAAGTCAAATACAGATTTACTTTATGTACTGTTTTACAATGAATGTTATAATTCATATGGAACCTCCCTGCTGTAGCCAGAACAGCTGCATCACTGTTTTCATTTTATTACATCTTAATGGCATAATCAATGTTTATATGGAAGTTAAAGCCAGCTGTATGGATATCATTTAAAGAGCTGTACGGCGGTAGTGTAAGAATGGAGAAATCGAGTTGATTCTAAGTGTCAGCCGAAGGACAGATATACCTGCTTTTTACACGGAATGGTTCTTCAATCGGTTAAAGGAAGGATATGTCCTGGTACGCAATCCAATGAATTATCACCAGGTAAGCAGGGTAAACCTAACGCCCGATGTGATAGACTGTATTGTTTTCTGGACGAAAGATCCCACAAACATGCTGGATAAATTGGATTTGCTGAAGGAATATGACTATTACTTTCAAATAACCATCAACCCCTATGACAGTCAAATCGAAAGGAATGTCCCACAAAAGGAACATATTATTGAATCATTTAAAAGGCTTTCTGTTTCAATTGGGAAAAAGCGAACCATATGGAGATATGATCCCATAATATTAACAGATAGGATCGATTTGGCTTACCATCAGAAATATTTTGACATATTGGCTTCAAAACTAAAAGATTATACTGAACGCTGCATAATAAGCTTTGTGGATATGTATAGAAAAACCGAAAGAAATATGGACAGCATTAATGCGTCTGCCGTGAGTAGAAAGGATATGATGGATATAGGGAAAATCCTGTCTGGTATAGCGTCAGGTTATGGATTAAGAATTGAGGCATGCTCGGAACCGGTTGATCTTTCATCGGCAGGAATAAAGCCGGCAAAATGTATCGATGAGATGCTGGTTGCCGAAATTACAGGCAGGATCATTAATGTCCAAAAGGATAAAAATCAGCGGGATATATGCGGCTGTGCGGAAAGTATAGACATAGGGGCATATAATACCTGTAAACACGGATGCTTGTATTGTTACGCCAATTACAGCGATACGGCTGTCAAAAATAACAGCATTAAACATGACCCCAAATCTCCGATGCTTATTGGAAATATTGAGCCCGAAGACAGAATAACAGACAGAAAAATGGTGCCTTATAGAGAAAACCAGCTAAGGTTGCTTTAACAGTGCTGCATTGTAAACATGGGATATTGATCAGATTGTTAAATAAACATGGGATATTTGCCCGGATTGTCATATGAACTATAAAATCCTGTCTTTGCCATTATACCGATAATTTTGCCTGTAAGGCTATTACAAGTCATATCAGAAACATCCCTAACTGCCAATCTATCATTATAAAATAATGGGAATTAAAAGGTTTATTTGCTGCGTAAATTATTGTTTCACGTCGTAAAAATGGCATTTCGCGCAATGATCAGCTTTTTTCGAGGGATTTTTGGTACGATGTCTCAAACAATTTAATCAATATGACAAAGCTATAATGGAGGACTTATGATGAAAAAACTACTTGCAATTATGCTGGTATTTGTTATGATACCGGGTCTTGCAGCCTGCGGGGGGACGAGGATCCTGATTAGAGTCAAATATCGAACAGGTTCTTGCCAGCGTGAAAGTCGCAAAATAATTAAAACTAATAATTAAGACCAAAAAATGGGCGGACAAATAAATCAAATATTGCTGTCTGCCCGTTTTTTCATTTCTTTTCAAACTCCTTGACAAAAATTGTTCCGAATAAGCAATGCATGAACAGGTGAAATTAAATTTCAGTTAAAAGAGCTAATTTGAGAGGATAGTTTTGGGAAACGATATAAAGGATAGAGGGAATTCCGGCATAATTGAGTTTATGCCTGTATTTTTTCTGCTTTCATTTATATGGTTTGTTTTAGTATGTTCATTATTTTGCCGTGCCGAATATTGCAGCTATAGATATTTTGATAATCCTGCGTGGGTGGTTCAGGATACTGTTTTACTCATTGCATGTTCCTTTTTGCTTCTTGTTTTCAGTTCCTTCATTTATATAATCAGCAAGAGGCTGGACAGATATAATAAGTACAACGTCTTATTTACTATCATTTATCTTTCGGTAATGGTTCAGCTGATATTTATTGTGTGTTTTCCGGCAAAGCAGTTCGCCGATCAGGATATTGTAAACAGGATATCGTATGATATTATTGACGGAAACTTTGAAGCCTTTGAAGAAAAAGGCTATTTGTATCAATACCCGAATAATATCGGTATAACGCTGTTTTTATCTTTTATATACAGGTTTCTCCCCCAGAGCCTCATTGGACCGAAACTGTTAAATATTGCTTTTTCCACGATCACGTCCTTCTTGATATATACGATATACCAGGAAGTGTTTTCGCCCAAAGGGACGAATGATTTTGCACTGATGATATTTGCCTGCTTCTTTCCGCCCATGATCATGCTTAATAACCTTGTATATAATGATATCTATGCCACCGCATTGTTCCTGGGCAGTGTTTTATACGCTCTGAGATTCGTAAAAACTAAAAACACGTGCTGGTTGATTCCTGCCGGAATCTTATTAATACTGGGTAATTTTTTGAGACCGCTGGGAGCAATATTTCTTCTTGCGATCCTTCTATACTTTTTGATAAAAAAGGTCCCGGCCATGAAATCTCTTGCTTTCTTCGGAATCGTTCTGCTGTTATTCAGGGTTCCATTGTTTCTGGTGGATAAATATCTTATTAATTCCGGAAAAACATCAACAAGGATAGGCGAAAATTCCATACCTGTCGACATGTGGATCCACATGGGAATGAATGATGAAAAAATCGGTTATTGGGACGATTCATATTCTTTGAGTATTTATATCGATCAGGATTATGACAAGGAGAAAAGCAGACAAATATACAGGATGCTGATAAATAAAAAGATTAAGGGGAAAGGGTTGCTGAATGTTGCAAAAGTATATTTGAAAAAGAATATATGGCTCTGGACCGAGGGAACCTACCAGGCTGAATATTATGGAGTTGGCTCATTTGGCCATTTATACCCCACAATAGCGACAGATACATTAGACAGCAGTGTCCTTTTCAGGGACTCGATAAGATGGACATTGCACGTTATAAACACTTTGATGTTAAGCCTGATATTTATCGGGCTGCTGGAATCCCTCAGAAAGAAAAACTCATACCGGCTGTTGCTGCCGGCAATCGTGATAATTGGATTTATAGGCTTTTATACCCTCTGGGAGATAAAACCCCGGTATATTTATCCAATTTATCCTTATCTGATTTTAATGGCATATCAGGGATTAAATACATTAATTGAGAGTCCGGCAATAAGGACAAAATTCCTGGACAAATTTGTTTATTTGAAATAAGCACTTCATTACCGCTCATTTCTAAGATATTATGAATCTGACCTGCTCTTCATGAGAAATTTTGGTTTTTTATCCGTATTAATAGATGTAACATGTTACAAATCCGTATTAAGGGGCGATAAACCTTTATGGACGAGAAGAAGATAATAGATGCCATACGCGCAGGGGACAGCCTATCTATGGAACTTTTGATGGATAAATACTCCGGACTTCTTTGGACTATCGCATCGGCTGTATTAAAAGGCTCAGCAACGGCAGAATATGTGGAAGAATGCGTTTCTGATGTATTCCTTCATCTATGGCTCCACCCAGAAAAATTTGATCCAAAACGCGGTGATCTTAAAGGCTATCTGGCTCTGTTAACGAAAAGCAAAGCTATTGATAAACTAAGGCAGAATAAGAAGGAGACTGCGGTTTCCCTGGATGAAGATATATTTTTAAAGTCGGAAGATGTTCTGCAAAATCTGATTGATAAAGAAGATAGAACAAAACTTTTGGACTCTGTCAGAGCCTTGAAGGATACATCTTTGATATCACTGACATAAAAGAACTTGAAGGATTAAAACTGATGGGATCGTTTACTGTCTATGACAGATATATAAGCGGCAAATGGGAGAACAAATTTATTGTTAATTCAATTGGCAAGAGTAAAGAATTTGACACTGATATTGCCATTGAAGAAGCAACGATAAAGAAGATCGTACTGTCTCCTTTGGGTATAAGTTTTATCGCTCAGGGAGGATCCGAAAATAGAGCAGGCTCGCAGCTGCCCATGTATGATTTTGATGTAGTGATCCATTATGAAAACGGAAGATTTGAAAAACAATTTACTGTGATGTATTATGCAGAACCGGGACAATACAATATTAAGTATGTCAGCCCTGAATTAATAGACGTCGATAAGGTAACATCGATCTCAATAAACGGTGAAATAATAAATTTGAACCGATAAGGGGAAAATATAATTTTCATATTTAATATCTATATGAATACCAACTGGACCAGAATCATGTAAATCACCGTGCCAACGCCGATGCTCAGCAGCGTATTGTTCTTCCACAGATGAAGAAGTACAACACAAAGAACCGCAATTGCCTCAGGGATTCCATAAGGGCTTGCTGTAAAAGAGACGTTTTTCAGGCAGTAAACCACCAGTAAGCCCATAGCCGAATAAGGAAGAACCTTTCCCAGGTATAAGATATATCTGGGAGTTTCTTTTTTTTCAGGGAAGAGAATAAATGGCAGCCCCCTTGTGATATGTGTCGCCAGAGCAATGACAGCGATTATGACTAATGATTGGGAAGTTGTAAGATTCATATTATTAAATTCCTTCCTCAATATTCTTTCTAAATATGGTTAAAGCCAGCACAATAAGTGCCATAGAAGGTATTATAAAATTATCGGGGCCGAAAATCAAAAGACATAAAACCGATGCCAACACACCTGTAATTGCAGGAATATGCTTCTTTTCAGCTTTCCATTGATTAATGAAAATCACCGTGAACAGGGCAGTCATGACAAAATCAATACCCGTGGTATCGAAGGTTAACAATGACCCTATAAGACCGCCAAGAGCCGAACCGGTTACCCAGTACATTTGATCCAGCAGTGTCACAAAGAACATGAACCATGTTTTGTCAATTCCGTCCGGCGGCCCGGTGGAGCACAAAATGGAATAGGTTTCATCTGTTAATCCCGCTATCAGATACGGTTTCAGCTTTCCTATGCCTTTAAAGGGCTTAAGCATTGAGATACCGTAGAATAAATGCCTGGCATTTACTATAAGGGTAATAAAAAATGCATAGATGGGATTGAATACTGAGGTTAATAAATTAACGGCCACAAATTGCATGGAACCGGCATAAATGAATAAACTCATCAGGATTGCCCATCCGAAATGATAGCCCTTGCTGTTTAACAATATGCCAAAAGCCATTCCCAGAAAAAGGTACCCCGTCATAACAGGAATAGTATATGGAATTGCTGCCTTTAAGGACTTAAACTTTTGGTGCAAATTAAATTCCCCCTGATTAAATCATAAAATATGAAATAAATAATTAATATATTAATTTAATAATATAAATACTTTTCAGCACTTCTGCAAGAGATGAAATACTACTGTTATCTGTTAAGTTGGGACATTACGGAGCGCGAGCGGAGGAATGTCATAAAACGGCAATATTGATCTTAAAGGCATGGGCGCTTTTACGGCGTTCGAAATGAGATTCCTGCACCCGCTCCTTATCGACATAAGATCATTCGCTGATGCTCAGGATGACATAGTCTGGCGGGTGTAAGGTTTCTCCTTACACCCGCCAGACTAAATTCTTATCAGACTAAATTCTTATCTATAAGTTTTATTAAACATGAAGCTTTGAAAAAGCGGCTTCATCCCCGACAATAGTAACATCATTGTGAAGTTGCAATATTGAGGCGGGGACATCGGGAGTTACCGGGCCGTATATGGTTTTTGCAATCGCTTTCGCCTTCTTTTCCCCAGAAACCACAAGCAGGATTTTTTTTGCATGCATTATGGCTTTTATACCCATTGTATATGCCTGCTTGGGCACATCTTCTTTTTTGTCAAAAAACCGCTTATTGGCTTCGATGGTGTCATCGGTAAGATTGACACAAGTGACCTCCAGCTCAAATGGAGTACCCGGCTCATTAAAGCCTATATGACCGTTATTGCCTATACCCAAAAGCTGCAGATCGATTCCGCCCATTGAATGGATGATTTTTATATAATCCGCGATTGCCTTTTCCGAATCTTCTTCAAGACCGTTGGGCACGTGTGTATTTTTGATCGGGATATTTACTCTGTTAAATAAATATTTATTCATAAAGTATCTGTAGCTCTGGGGATGATCACCGCCAAGACCTTTGTATTCGTCAAGATTGACAGTCTTTATTTTTGAAAAATCCAGATCGCCTTTTTCATATCTTTCTGCCAGAATATTATATAAACCAATTGGACTTGAGCCTGTCGCAAGACCAAGAACACTGTCGGGTTTCATCAAAATTTGAGCTGAGACAATGTTTGCAGCCTTCCTGCTCATATCATCATAATCTTTTGCCTTAATTAATTGCATAAAAAAACCTCCAATCAGATTCTGTATGGAATTCACAAACCAATTATACATCAACCAATTAAATAGTATATATTTTTTTAAGATATTTTTATGCTGTGTTTGCCAATGTCAGCCAGTCTATATATAATGTAAATATATTTAAAATAAATTAGAAAAATAAAAACGGGTGAAGATATGGAAGCAAAGAGAGTATCCGATTCAATGATAGAGATGCGGGAGCTGGTCCTTCCAAATGATGCGAATATTTTGGGCAACCTTTTGGGAGGAAGGCTCATGCATTGGATTGATATTGCGGGAGCCATGGCGGCATCACGCCATGCCCAGTCAATTGTGGCCACTGTTTCAATTGACAGTGTGGAATTCAAACATCCTGTTAAAGTGGGGGAAATGATCACATTAAAAGCGAGACTTACCTGGGTTGGCAGGACCTCTATGGAAGTTTTGGTGGAGGTTTGTTCGGAAAACTATTTAACAGGGGAAACAACGTTTACCAACAGGGCATACGTCACATTTGTCGCAGTGGATGAAAACAACAAACCTATTCCTGTTCCCGGACTGATCCTTGAGACCGAAGATGAAATCAGAGAAAATCAGGAGGCTATAAAACGCCGTGAGCAAAGGCTTTTAAGACGCAATTCATCAAGGGCGCCAAACTGCGGATAACTGTTTAAGGATTCTCCCTCCCCGGTATGCTTTTATTGACAACCGGTAAACCAATGATTACAATTACATCTATGGATTAAAAGGGCAATGTTTCTCTATATTTATAGTGGAGCATCGATAGGAGTGAAGCCGTATGCCTATTCAGGCACCTAAAGGAACAAGAGACATCTTGCCGCAGGATATAAATCAATGGAATTATGTTGAAAAAGAATTTGCTTCAGTTTGTAAAAAATTCGGATACAAAGAGATTCGTCTTCCTGTATTTGAGTATACGGAGCTTTTTCAGCGGGGAGTGGGAGATACCACTGATGTAGTTCAAAAAGAAATGTATACTTTTGAAGATAAAGGCGGACGAAGCATTACCTTAAGGCCGGAAGGAACGGCCGGAGTGGTCAGAAGCTATATAGAACACGGAATGTCTTCATTGCCGCAGCCTGTAAAACTTTTTTATCAGATTACGGCCTACAGATATGAAAATGTTCAGAAAGGCCGTTACCGCGAGTTCCACCAGTTTGGTGTGGAACTTTTGGGCGCTGCCGATCCGGCAGCTGATGTTGAAGTTATATCCATGCTTTCAATGTATTTTGACAGGCTGGGTATAAAGAATCTGAAGCTTAATTTGAACAGCATAGGCTGCCCTAAATGCAGAAGTGCTTACAATGAACTGTTAAAGAGTTATCTTGCGGATAAAATAGGGAATATGTGTGATACCTGCAAGACACGTTATGAAAGAAATCCTATGCGGATTTTAGATTGCAAAGAGGAGTCCTGCAAGAAACAACTTATAGATGCACCGGCTCTTTTGGACCATATTTGCGATGAGTGCCGGGAACACTTTGACCAGGTGACCCAAAAACTTGAGACTATTGGTATACATTATGATATAGATAAAAATATAGTACGGGGTCTTGACTATTATACAAGAACCGTATTTGAGTTTGTGTCGGAAAACATAGGAACTCAGGGCACAGTATGCGGCGGTGGCCGCTATGATGGTCTGGTGGAAGCCTGCGGCGGAGCACCGACACCCGGAATAGGATTTGCTCTTGGCGTGGAGCGGCTTCTTCTTGAGATGAACAGTCAGGGAATCGAGTTTCCCGAACCTGAAACGCCTGATATTTATATCGGCGCGATAGGTGAAAAGGCCGGACCTGTATGCGAGAAATTAGCCTGGCAGCTTCGCAAGAATAATATCTACTGCATAAAGGATATAATGGGCAGAAGCGTAAAAGCTCAGATGAAATATGCCGATAGGCTCAAAGTCCGTTACACACTTATTCTGGGAGATAATGAAATCGAGAGCAACAAAGCCCAGCTTAAGGACATGAAGACCGGAGAGGTTAAGGATATCAGCCTTGACACCCTCATTGACAGACTGGTAAAAAATAAAGGCTGAAAACTTTGGAGGATTTTTTATGGAAACTATAAGAGGGATGAAAAGAACTCATAGATGCGGTGAACTCACTGTTGCCGATGTCGGCAGGGAAGTTGTATTAATGGGTTGGGTCCAAAGAAGAAGAGATTTGGGAGCCCTGGTTTTTGTAACTTTAAGAGACAGAAGCGGCATAATGCAGGTGGTTTTCAACAGTGAAACCAATCCTGAGCTGCATGAAAAAGCTCTTCAGGTAAGAAGCGAATATGTTCTGGCCGTAAGAGGAACTCTGGCCTTGAGAAGTCCCGAGGCCGTTAACAGGAACATGCCTACTGGGGAATTGGAGGTAATTGCAGCAGAACTGAGAATTTTAAGCAAGAGTGAAACTCCCCCGTTCCACATTGAAGAGGATGTTCATGCCAGCGAAGTATTAAGACTTAAATACAGATATCTGGACTTAAGAAGGCCCAATCTCCAGAGAAACCTGATGCTGCGTCACAGAGTGGCGAAAATTGCCCGTGACTATTATGACGAAAATGGTTTTTATGAGATAGAGACACCGGTGCTTGGAAGAAGTACTCCCGAGGGTGCCCGGGACTATCTGGTCCCCAGCCGTGTTCACCCCGGTAAGTTTTACGCGCTTCCCCAGTCTCCGCAATTGTTCAAGCAGCTTTTGATGGTGGCCGGGTACGACCGTTACATGCAGATTACCAAATGCTTCAGGGATGAGGATCTAAGAGCTGATCGCCAGCCTGAGTTTACTCAGATTGACCTTGAAATGAGCTTTGTGGATGTAGATGATGTTATAAAGGTAAACGAAGGCTTTATAAACAGATTATTCAAAGAACTTCTGAACATTGACATACCTATGCCTTTTAAAAGACTGAGCTACCAGGAGGCTATGACCCGTTATGGTTCAGACAAGCCTGATACCCGTTTTGGGATGGAACTTATCGACTTATCGGATATAGTCAATAATTCGGGATTTAAAGTTTTCAGTGACACTATAGCAAACGGCGGCAGCGTTCGCGTCCTCAATGCCAAAGGCGGCGGCTCATTCTCAAGAAAAGAAATAGACGCTTTGGCAGAGGTAGTAAAAACCTATAGAGCAAAAGGTCTGGCGTGGATTGTTGTGGAAGAGGGCGGACTAAAGTCGCCGATCGCAAAATTCCTGTCTGAGGAAGAAACAAATAGGATACTGGAGCGGACCAAAGCAGAAAAGGGCGATTTACTCCTGTTTGTGGCTGACAAGGACGAGATCGTTTGTGATGCTTTAGGGCATCTGCGCCTGCACTTGGGCGAAAAACTGAATCTTATTGACAAAGATCGTTATGATGTATTATGGGTTACAGATTTTCCGCTTCTGGAATGGAGTGAGGAAGAAAATCGCTGGGTTGCAAAACATCACCCGTTTACATCGCCTATGGATGAGGATATTGAGTATCTTGATACCGATCCTGCAAGAGTAAGGGCAAAGGCATATGATATTGTAATCAACGGCTATGAGGTCGGGGGCGGAAGTATCCGTATTCATAATCAGGATATTCAGAAAAAGATGTTTAATGTAATAGGATTCACCGACGAGCAGGCCAAAGAGCGGTTTGGCTTTTTACTTGAAGCTTTCAAGTATGGCACACCACCCCACGGAGGACTGGCTTTTGGCCTTGACAGGCTTGTTATGTTGCTCGCCAAAACTGACAATATCAGAGATGTCATAGCTTTTCCAAAAGTTCAGACTGCCGCGGATCTTATGACAAATGCCCCGGATTTCGTTGATGAAAAGCAACTTGAGGAGCTTTACATTAAGACGGTGGAGAAAAGTGAATAATAAATTATATAAAGAGATAATGTCATGGATTTTGAGTATTGCAGCTGCCGCGGCATTGGGACTTTCAGTAGTGATATTCTTGGGCAGACTTACTGTTGTAAACGGCAATTCCATGTCACCGACCCTGAAAAATCGCGATGTTCTCATTATAGAGAGCATAACCCCACGTTTTGGCACAATTAAGCAGGGAGATATCGTAGTATTAAAAATCCCCGAGCTTCTGGAAAGAAAGCAGAAATACGCTGTAAAGCGGGTAATAGCTAAAGAAAACCAGCATATTCAAATACGTGACGGCAAAGTGTTCGTTGATGGCAGAGAGCTTATTGAAGACTATGTCAGCAATGAAGAAACCAATATTGGCAATGACCTGTACTCAGATATGATCGTTCCCGAAGGCTGTATATATGTCCTCGGGGATAACCGGCTCCCTGAAAAAAGCAGAGACAGCAGGTTTTTTGGCCCGGTGAAGGAAGACAGAATTGTGGGAAAATGTTGGATAAGAATTTATCCCTTTACAGAAGCAGGACCAATAAAATAGATTGAATTCAGCCGGAATATAAACAATTCCGGCTGTTTTTGCGTGCCTCAAATGCTAATGAGAACCAGTAACACTAATTTGAAACCGAACCGGAAAAGGCCGATAAGTTTTTTCTTGCTTTTACCTGTTTTATGATTGCACGCTATGTTAGAATATAGCTATGCTAAGTTAATCGAAGTTATTTATCAGTTCTGAAAAAACTTTACAGGATAAATTATTAAAAATATGAGAGGAAGCACATAATGGATAAAGGCGTTCTCAACAAAGCCCTGCTTGTAGAGGCGTTTAAAGGCGTAATAAAAAATGAAAAGCTCGAAGAAGCATTCGCGCGTGCTTGTATCACCAATCTTTGTTATCACAAGTCGGATAAAAAAATGGAACTTAATATAGAATGCTATGACTGTGTCCGGCCTGACCAGATTATCGGTTTGGAAAAGACTATTTCCGACGGCCTGGGAATAGATGTAAAAATATGCCCGGGTTTTAATACTTCTATTAAGGATGAGTTGGAACAATGGCAGAAAGAATTGCTTCTTGCCAGAGTCAGGTCTGATAAAAAGCATTTTTTTCACTTTATTGAAGATGCTGAAATAAACCTTTCCGGGCGACTCATGAATGTAATTCTTAAAAATCAGGCTTCTTCCATTCTCACAGCCGCCGGAGTGGGCAGCTGCATGGAGCAGGCTATGCTGGATCTTTTCCGGAAGGTGGTTACTGTAAAATTTATTGATTCCTGTGAATGTGAACAAATAGTTGATTATCTTGAGAAAAAGCAGGAAGAAGAAGCCCGTATTGTTTCTGAGATGATGGCGTCCATTTCCGTGGATACAATAAAACGTACAAGTGAAAAACCACAGAATCCATCTGAGCTTTTAAAATCAAACGGGGCTGTCAAATACGGTTCCAAAAAGTCCAGGACGGCAAATAAGGACCCTAATCTCATTTATGGTAAAGGTATAAAAGGCCCGGTTATCAAGATGAATCAGGTGGATATAAATTCGGGCATGGTCACCATTGAGGGCCAGATTTTGAAAACTGAACAAAGAACTTTAAAAACAGGAAGGATACTTTACACATTCGATATTACGGATTTTACATTTTCCCTTACATGTAAGCTTTTCACCGACGAGGAAGAACTTAAAACTATTTCGGAAAAGCTTACGAAAGGCCGGTATGTACGTTTAAGCGGCGAAGCACAGTATGATATGTTTGCAAAGGAACTGGTCATACTTGCCCGGGATATTCTTCTTGTAGAGGGCGAAAACGCCATACGAATGGATAATGCGCCGGTCAAGCGGGTAGAGCTTCATTTACATACCCAGATGAGCCAGCTTGACGCGATAAGCCCTGCCAAGGAATTAATTAAAAGGGCCGCCAGGTGGGGACATAAGGCTGTTGCCATTACCGATCATGGAGTTGTTCAGGCATATCCGGAGGCTCAGGATACGGTCAAAGAACTTAAGAAAAAACAGAATCAGGATATAAAAGTGCTCTATGGGGTCGAGGCATATTTTATACCCAACGAAATATATAACAGCAAGGGTGAGTTGGATTACAAAAACTGCGATACATATCATGCTGTCATTCTCGTAAAGAATCAGGCCGGACTTAAAAATCTCTACAGAATTATATCTGAAAGCCATCTTAACTATTTTTACAAAAGGCCCCGTATTCCGAAATCCCTTTTTGAAAAGTACCGGGAAGGCCTTATTATCGGGAGCGCCTGTGAAGCGGGAGAACTGTTCCAGGCGGTATTAAAGGGAGCGCCTCAGGAAGAGGTTGAGCGCATTGCCTCATATTATGACTATCTTGAGATTCAGCCCATCGGCAATAACGCCTTTATGATCCGGCAGGGAATTGTTGCTGATGAAGAAGGCTTAAGAGAACTGAACCGCAGGATAGTAGAGTTGGGGGACAAACTCAATAAACCTGTTGTGGCAACCTGTGACGTTCACTTCATGGACCCTGACGACGCTATCTATCGTGAAATCCTTCAGGCCGGCCAGGGTTACAAGGATGCTTCATACCAGGCTCCCATTTATTTCAGGACCACCCAGGAGATGCTGGAAGAGTTCGCTTATTTGGGTGAGGAAAAAGCCTATGAAGTGGTAATTACAAATACAAATCTTATTGCCGACAGTATAGAAATAGTCCAGCCTATACCCGACGGCACTTTCCCTCCGCATATGGAAGGCGCTGAGGATGAAATTAAGAATTTGAGTGAGAAAAGGGTTACAGAGCTGTATGGAGATCCGTTGCCCGAACTTGTTCGCGCCAGGGTTGACAGGGAACTGAATTCCATTATCAAAAACGGTTTCTCGGTAATGTACATGATTGCTCAGAAACTTGTTAAAAAGTCCCTGCAGGACGGGTATCTGGTCGGTTCCCGTGGTTCGGTAGGCTCAAGTTTTGTAGCGTATCTTATAGGCATAACCGAGGTAAACTCTCTTCCCGCCCATTATCGATGCGGAAAATGCAAGTACTCGGAATTTCATGACAAGGATACCAGTGTAGGCTGCGGATTCGATCTGCCCGACAAAAACTGTCCCGTCTGCGGAGAACCTCTTATTAAGGATGGTTACGATATTCCTTTTGAAACCTTTTTAGGTTTTGACGGAGACAAGGAACCTGATATTGACCTGAATTTCTCAGGAGAATACCAGCCAAGAGCCCATAAATATACCGAGGAACTGTTCGGCACGGGGTACACCTTCAGAGCGGGAACCATTGCAACTATTGCTGATAAAACCGCCTACGGATTTGTAAAGAATTATCTTGAAGATAAACATATAGTAGGAACGCGGGCGGAAATTGAACGACTTGCCGCCGGTTGTACCGGAGTTAAAAGAACAACGGGTCAGCATCCCGGCGGGGTTATGATCGTGCCCCGATATAAGGATATTTATGACTTTACTCCCATCCAGAGGCCTGCCGATGATACGGAATCCGATATCATAACCACACATTTTGATTATCATTCCATTAGCGGGCGTATTCTTAAACTTGATATTCTGGGACACGATGATCCGACGGTAATACGCATGCTGGAGGATATAACGGGTGTGGACGCCAAGACCATACCCATAGGAGAAAAGAAAACCATGGGGATATTTTCGGGGACAGAGCCTCTCGGAGTAAGCCCCGAAGATATAAACAGCCCTGTAGGAACCTTTGGGGTCCCCGAATTTGGAACCAAATTTGTGCGTCAAATGCTTGTGGATACCAAACCTACTACATTTGCCGAACTAATACGTATTTCGGGACTGTCCCACGGGACTGATGTCTGGCTGAATAATGCTCAGGATTTAATAAAAGCAAATACTGCTACATTGTCAAACGTTATATGTACCCGTGACGATATTATGCTATATCTGATCCAGAACGGGCTGCCCCCCTTAACTTCTTTCAAGATCATGGAAAGCGTAAGAAAGGGCAGAGGCCTGACGCCGGAATTTGAGGAACTTATGGTTGAAAAGGGAGTACCTCAATGGTATATTGAATCCTGCAAAAAGATAAAATACATGTTCCCCAAAGCACATGCCGCTGCCTATGTAATGATGGCTTTCCGTATTGCCTGGTTCAAGGTTTACTATCCCGAGGCGTTTTACGCTACTTATTTTTCAGTCAGGGCGGACAGCTTTGATGCCAATATTATTTCCAGGGGTAAGGAAGCTGTCATAATGGCTATCGAGGATATAGAGCGGAAGGGCGTTTCAGCCACCAATAAGGAAAAGGATTTGCTGACGATATTAGAGGTTGCCAGAGAGATGTATGCCCGCGGTATAAAATGTCTGCCGGTGAATTTATATAAATCGGATGCAACAAGATTTTTAATTACTGATGAGGGCATACTTCCTCCCTTTACCGCATTGCAGGGCCTGGGTGCCGCCGCGGCCAAAAACATTGTTGAGGCAAGAAAAAACGGGGAAGAGTTTGTTTCGGTTGAGGATTTCAAAATGAAAACCGGCGTATCAAAGGCCGTGATAGAGATCCTTGACGCTCACGGATGTTTTGAAGGCATGGCCGAAAGCAGTCAATTGACTCTGTTTTAGTAAAACAGGGCATACTGTATATGTCATTCCTTCCTCAACTTCGTTCCCTTCAAGATGACATACTTAGGCAACATTGAATGAAAACCTTTTAATATATAACAATACAGGAGGTTGGGTTTATATGGCGGGTTTAATTGAGAGGCTGGATGAAACTGTCCATCATCTTAAAGACAGGGTCGGTTTTACCCCTGAGATCGCAGTTATACTGGGGTCAGGGCTGGGAAGACTTGCTGATTATATTGAAGAAAGCATTGAAGTTCCATACGAAGAAATTCCTAATTTTCCAAGGACCACTGTAATAGGGCATGAGGGAAGGCTGATCTTCGGAACCGTGAGAAACCGCAAGGTCGTAGCTATGAAAGGGCGCTTCCATTATTATGAAGGAAATGATATGGATGCTGTAGTCTTTCCGGTAAGGGTTTTTAAGAGAATGGGAATAGAAAATATATTGATTACCAACGCTGCCGGAGGGATCAACACCGGATTTAAACCAGGGGATTTGATGCTTATTACCGACCATATTTCCCTTTTCTGCGAAAATCCTCTGAGAGGAAAGAACATAGATGAATTAGGCCCGCGTTTTCCTGACATGACGGCCATTTATGACCGGACCCTCAGAAAAATAGCGCTTGCATCAGCCCAAAAGCTGGGCATTGATTTAAAAGAAGGAATATATTCCTACTGTAAGGGGCCGTCGTTTGAATCACCCGCTGAAATCAAAGCATTAAGGGCTATGGGAGCTGACGCAGTGGGTATGTCGACCGTACCCGAAGCAATAGTGGCGAGACACATGGGAATGAGGATTTTAGGAATCTCATGTATTACTAATATGGCCGCGGGGGTATTGGATCAGCCGTTGACTCACGAAGAGGTCATTGAAACCGGAAGACAGGCCGAGAAAAAATTTTCCGGGCTGGTAAGCGATATAATCGAAAATTGGAAATAGAGAAACAATAACAATTGACCTGAGCAAAATGAGATTCACGTATGTCGTTCTGGACGGAGCGAAGCGGAATGGGAGGAGAATCATGAATTCATCAATAAGAGATATATCTTTAGCTGAATCAGGAAGGCAGAAGATAGAATGGGTAAAAAACTATATGCCTATCCTTTCGGGGTTGGAGGAAGAGTTCAGGAAAACAAGACCCTTTGAAGGCGTGAAAATATCATTATCTGTTCATCTTGAGGCAAAAACCGCATACCTGTCCAAGGTATTTGCCGCAGGCGGAGCAAAGATGTCGGTAACCGGCAGCAACCCTCTGTCCACTCAGGATGATGTTGCGGCGGCACTTGCTGCTGATGGTATGGATGTGTTTGCGTGGTACAACGCAAATGCCGAGGAATACGAAAAACATATAGATATGACACTGGCTCACGGCCCTAATATTATTATCGATGACGGTGGCGATTTGGTGTCGGCGCTTCACACCAGGCTCACTCATCTGTTGCCGTATGTATGGGGAGGATGCGAAGAAACCACGACAGGAATTCTTCGATTGAAAGCCATGGAGAGGGAAGGATCTCTGAAGATCCCCATGATGGCGGTAAATGACGCCATGTGCAAGCATTTGTTTGATAACCGCTACGGAACAGGACAATCGGTCTGGGATGGCATATTAAGAACGACAAACCTGATAATCGCAGGGAAAACAGTTGTAGTGGCAGGCTATGGCTGGTGCGGCAAAGGTGTGGCAATGAGAGCCAAAGGCCTTGGGGCTAAAGTAATCGTAACGGAAATAGATCATGTTAAGGCAATCGAAGCTGTAATGGACGGTTTCAGTGTAATGACAATGGAGGAGGCAGCCCCTCTGGGAGATATTTTCATAACCGTTACAGGCTGTGAGGATGTCATAACCAGGGCTCATTTTGAGAAAATGAAGAACGGCGCTATTCTGTGCAATGCCGGGCATTTCAATGTAGAGATCAGCATCCCGGATTTGGAGAGCCTTGCCACCGATATTCGTGAATATCGCAGGAATATCGTGGGATATACGATGAAGGATGGACGTAAGTTATATCTTCTGGGTGAAGGACGGCTGGTTAACCTTGCCTGTGCTGACGGTCACGCTGCCGAAATTATGGATATGAGCTTTGCAGTTCAAGCAATGAGCGCGTTATATATAATGGAGCATAAGGGAAGTCTGGAACCCAGGGTGTTCGATATCCCGCCTGAAATAGACGAGAAAATCGCAAAAAGAAAGCTGGAAAGCCTCGGAATAAAAATAGATGTTCTTACCGAAAAGCAAAAGAAGTATTTAGAAAGCTGGCGGTTATAATAAACCAACGGGACGGTTATTCGGGTTACCATACCTTAGGGTTAAACTGTAACCGGAAGAATCGTCCCCTGGTTCTTTCAACTCTTTTTAATATTGATGTCTCCTGAGGATGTTTTTATGTTCAACAGGATATCTCCGTTCATGTAACTGCCCTTCAGAGTATTATTATCTGTAACTTTGTTGCCCAGGTCAAAATCACACCTTATATTACCCGTATCGGTTCTGCCGTCCAGCGTGAAACCTGTATTTGCGGGCATTTTGAGTTCAACATCTCCGCTGGAAGCCTTAATGTATATTTCATCATTAGCCTCTTTAACAGAAACATTTATATTTCCTGATGAAGCCTCAATTTGAGCATCGCCTTCCAAATCTCTGACTTTTACATTGCCGGACTTTGTTTCTATTGATATACGGTCAAGTTTTAGTCCATCAATATTAATATCACCCGAAGTGCTGTCAATACCTAGTTCATGACATTTAACATTTTTCAGGAGGGTACTACCTGAGGTATTATTAATATTGAAATTCTCTTTAACATCAACATCGCTTAATTTTTTGTTTCCGGATGAAGATTGTATAATGAGATTTGCTGCTTTAAGCCCATTTACCGTAAAATCTCCGGAGCTGGAAGTAAGCTTCATATCATTATCAAGCGTAATATTATCAAGACTGACATTTCCTGAGGAAATCCGTAATGAGAGACTGTCAACAGCCAGGTTTGAAGTTTTAAGATCGTTTGACGTTCCCTCGAATTCAATAGTCCCTTTAAAGCTTTTTGGAATACTTATATCAAGATTGACATCTTCCAGGTAGAATCCGATAATCGCAAAAATCTTTCTTTTCTCTTCGATAATAATAGTGTCGCCGGATCTTGTTATTTCTAAAGTAGGGACATGATCACTGCTTGTGGACCGTACATTTCCGGTAAGGCGGCTTTTGATTGTTTCATTATCCGAAGGCAAAATTGTGGTATCGGCACTGGATGCTTTCACAATAATAGTTTTTGCCGAATCAGGATTAATCTCACCAACATCATTTATTTCATATTTTTTACCGGCACCGAAAATTAAGCCCTTGCCTTTTGAGATGCTGAACATGATGGTCCCTCCGAATACGGTACATATGATTGCTATTATAACGACAGCGGTTATAAATTTCTTAAATATTTCATAGCTGCGGTGGGGTTTTCGGTAATATGTATTTTGACCGGCAGGACCATAACCCCTTTTTTGTTTGATAGCATATGCAAGGGTGACAGGGTCTCCAAGAGATAAACAGATTTCTTCGTCAGTACGGCCCTTTTCTGACTCGCTTCTGAAATACTCCTGGTATTCCGTGATCGCATCGATTCTTTCCTGGGATGGTATGCCGTCCAGTGCATCGTATAATGCCATCAAATATTCTGACCGATTCATAAACATTCCGCCTAATAATAAATTTGTCCCCTGAAATTTACCGGAAATCCTATTATTGGGAGACATTTTGAATATATCAGGCAGCATGAAGCGGTTCAAGTGATAAAGCCATAGTTTAATTAAATTCTAATGGATTTCTAATAACAGATTTGCCGGCTGCCTTAAAACTTGCGGCAGCATTTCCATCGGAAGGATAATTAGATAGCCTTATTTTTATATACATATATCGTGCAGCAGATATATCCCAGTGCCATTAAAAATAAAGCTTCCATGTTTACAAAACCCAAAATGAACATCAGCCCGACGGAAAATGATATGATAAATAGTCCCGCAAAGCCCATCATTTGATCTTTTTCCTTATTAAAGGCGGTATTAATAAGCAGGACCAGATTTATTAACAGAGTAACCAGTAGCAAAAATCTGATAACCCAGAACAAACTTGGGTATATTGACATTGAAGAAAGATAAAATCCGGCTCCGACTAAAATATAAGGAGTTACGAAAAATAATTTTAATGAATCAGAACTTTTGCTGATAACCATGATAAAAGTACAGTCAATCAACAGAAGGACATGTGACATAACAAACAGAGAAATTGCACTCGATTTGTTGTAGACTGATACTAAAAACGAAGCGGAGGTCATGATAAACGGGATAATAAAAGCCATTCCGAATGCCCTTGTTTTCAAGAGCTGTATCTTAACTGTTAAAGAGTTGATAAAAAGCGAAAAGGAAAAAGTTAATACTATAATGAGCAGCAATTGATTTTCCAGATTAAGAAAAAGCATGTATGTCCCCCCAATGAATTCATGCTATTGCTATATGTTACCATAAAGTGAATGGAAAATGAAGAAAAAATCATGGACTTTAATACTTGCGATTGGTAAGGTATAAGATGTCAGAATCAAGAGAAAATATCATGAAGATGACGATAATGAAGAATTCTTTACCTCTTTTTGGATAGGATATGATATTATCTCAGATAGGGGCAATTCCCGTATCTTGATCTGTAGGGCTCACAGCTTGTTGGGAATCTGCAATTTCCAAAGCGGGTGATGTCGTTTAACGAGAATAAAGGATCCCTCCACATTTTATGTGGTGGATATGGCGATTATAAGGAGGAGTTTTTTATGGGAAAGCATTCCGGTAAAACCACGGCAGAGAAACTGACTAAAAAAAATGGCATTACTTTTTACCGAATAAATTCGGATAAATTTAAAACATCAAGAGCGGATGTATTTTTCGTTGATAATCTGTCTAAAGAGCGAGCCAGTGGCAACGCTATTCTTCCTTTAATGATGAAGAGGAGCTGCAAGAGTTATCCCAGTGTAAAAGAGCTTGAAAGTAAACTTGAGGAATTGTATGGAGCTGATATTAACGCAGGTGTTTCAAAAAAAGGAGAGCACCAGTTTATTGGGTTTCACATGTCGCATATTTCCGACCGGTACACAAATGGAGAAAGGCTTTTTGATCAATGCAGCGATCTTTTGATGTGCATGATTGAAAACCCTCTTATTGAGGATGGCGGCTTCAAAGAGTCGTTGTTCAGGCAGGAAAGAGACAATATGGTGGATTATATACGAAGCAGAGTAAACGATAAGATGCGTTTTTCCATGACAAGATGCATTGAGGAGATGTGCACTGACGAGCCCTACTCAATACCGGAGGACGGAACCGAAGAAGATGTACTGCTGCTTAATCCCCAAAATACGCTGGCTATTTATGAAGAAATGATCAAAACCTATCCGGCTTTTGTGTACATTTCCGGAGAAGTCGATGACAAAAGCATTCAGCGCTTCATAGACAGCTTTATGGCAACAGTTGACAGACAGGATATAAAAAAGATAATTCCAACAAATGTTTATAAGGATGTTAAGGAAGTCAGAAAAATCGATGAGCCGATGGATGTAAGCCAGGGGAAATTGTGCATGGGGTTCCGTACTTTTATAGAACCGACTTCGGACGACTACTATCCATTGGTTGTGTATAACGGTATCCTGGGCGGGGACGCCCATTCAAAACTATTCCGAAATGTAAGAGAAAAAGCCAGTCTGGCATATTATGCCCAGTCCGTGCTTGAAAAGTACAAAGGCCTCATGCTTATTTTGAGCGGAATAGAAGCTGAAAACCGGAGCAAGGCTGAAGATATAATATTAAAGCAGGTTGAAGCCATGAAAAAGGGAGATATCGCAAAAGAAGACATAGAAGCGACTTTAAAATCTCTTGAAACGGGTATGATGACAATGCAGGACAGCCAGGGAGCTATCGTGGATTTCTTTGTAAGCCAGCACCTTACTGAAAGCGGCGAGGATTTTGACTCGATGATTGAGAAGCTGAGAGCCGTAACTTTGGAAGACGTAGTTAGAGTGGCTCAAAAGGTGCAGCTTGACACAATATATTTCCTGAAGCCTGATGGCAGCAGAAGTGAGGAGGAAAACGTATGAACTATCGTACTTTGACCTATGACAAACTTGGTGAAACCATATATGAATATGAGCATAAAACAGGCTTGAAAGTCCTGTTTGTAAAAAAAGCCGGATACAATAAGAAAACAGCCATGTTCGGTACAAGCTACGGTTCGATGGACAGTGTTTTCAAGGTCCAGGGCAAGGAGATCCATGTGCCAGACGGTATAGCTCATTTTCTGGAGCATAAGCTTTTCGAACAGGAAGACGGCAATATGTTGGACAAATTTACAAGCATGGGTGCATCGCCAAATGCGTTTACTTCCTTTAACCAGACGGTATATTATTTTTCCTGTACCGATCATTTTGAAGATAATTTCAGAATGCTTCTCGATTATGTTCAAAAACCCTGGCTGACAGATGAAAATGTCGAAAAGGAAAGGGGCATTATAGGCCAGGAAATCCGTATGTATGAGGATAATGCAGACTGGCGGGTATTCTTTAATCTGTTGGATTGCCTCTATGTCAAACATCCGGTAAAAATTGAAATAGCAGGAACAATAGAAAGTATATCGAAAATCAATAAAGAGCTTCTCTACGATTGCTATAACACTTTCTACACCCCTTCCAATATGGCAGTGGTTGTAGTAGGGGACTCTGATCCGGACAGGATCTTTTCAATTGTTGATGAAATGATACATTTCAAGAATACCGGGAAGGTTGAAAAGAAATATCCGGATGAACCTAAAGAGATCAATATGGAATATAAAGAGCAGAAACTGGCGGTTTCCATGCCGCTTTTCAGTATGGGCGTTAAGGATAATGTTCAGCTTACCGGTTTTGAGCTTTTGAAACGGCGGATTGCCCTGGGAATAGGCTTGTATCATACCATGGGAAGAAGTTCCGACCTTTACAGCAGACTTTATGAGGAACGCCTGATTAACGATTCTTTCCAGTTCGATGTTTCCCTTAACAAAAGCTATGGTTATCTGTCCTGGGGAGGACAGTCTCCGGATCCCCAAAAAACAGCCGGTATAATTTCTGAGGCAATCAACGAGGTAAAATCAAAGGGTATCGGACAGGAAGCGTTTGACAGGATCAAAAAATCACAGGAAGGTATGTTTATCCGCAGCCTGAATTCAGTGGATAATATCGCTCGTGAGATTATGGATTCCTATTTTAACGATACGAATTTTTTTGACGTAGGGAAGGCATATTCACAGGTTGATATTGATTATACAAACAGTGTGTTTAAGGAAGTTTTTGAAAACCAGACTGCATTGGCCGTGATAAATCCATTTTAATGATATCACCCGTTACCGAAATCGAAGATTTCGAACGGGTACCCGAATCATTGATACTTCGTATGAATGACATCACCCGTTACCGAAATCGGAGATTTCGAACGGGTACCCGAGTCATTGATACTTCATATGAAGAAGAACCCCACCCAACACGCAATCGAAGATTGCTGTTGGGTGCCCGGGCACCTTGTTGCTCCGTAATGACATCACCTGTTAACGGAATCAAAATGCAGCAGCATTCCTACGCCATTAATTCGATTGTAAAAATGATTCGGCATTAACCCCAATACATGATACAATATATAAAGTTGGAACTATTGAATCAGAGTATTGGAGGGACGGATATGAATTATATTGAATTCCCGAAGCTGGGTATACATCTTGACATTAATCCTGAAGCAGTATCAAACCTGTTTGGGACAAACATCAGCATCCACTGGTATGGAATTATTATTGCGACCGCAATTATGATTTCCCTTTGGCTGGCTATGAAGCAGAGCAAGAAATTTAACATAAAAGAGGATGACTTGGTGGACATGTTCCTGGTTGCTCTGCCTGTTTCGATAATATTTGCCAGATTGTTCTTTGTAGTGTTTAAATGGGAGAATTACAAGAATGATTTATTAGGCATATTCAGAATCTGGGAAGGCGGTGTGGCCATTTACGGAGCAATTATAGGAGCTATTCTTTCAGTATATTTCTTCTCCCGTAAAAGAAAAATTGACATGCTGGATTTATGCGATTTTGCATGCGTATATCTGCCTCTTGCCCAGGCAATCGGGCGTTGGGGCAATTTTACGAATCAGGAGCTGTACGGTTCGTATACAGATCTGCCCTGGGGAATGACGGGCAGTATCATAGGCAAAGATCCGGTTCATCCCACATTTTTGTATGAATCAATTTGTAACATAATAATTTTTGTGATCCTTCTGAAGTTTCGCAAAAACAGGAAGGCGAAAGGCACTGTCCTGGCTTCTTATCTGATGTTTTACAGCTTTGTACGGTTTTTCATGGAATTTTTAAGAACAGATGATTTTGGAACAGGGAATATCCGCTATAATCAGGTTGTCGCAGTTTTGGTATTCGCAGGCGCATTCGCATGGTTCGTATATCTTACGAAACGTGACGAGAAAGCGAAACTTGAGGCCGACAACGAAGAACTGGAAGCCAATGATGAAGAAATTGAGCCCGATTCAGAGAATGTTGAAGAGATAAAAAAGGATGATGATAACCTGCAGGTCATGACCGGAGAATCACCGGAGAAAGGCCGGGAGGGATATAAGGAATAATAAATGGTATCAATAGAAAAAAACAAACAAAACCCTTTATATAAAAATATTGACTGGATAGTGATAGTGACGGTTCTGCTTCTTAATATACTGGGATTGCTGGCAGTCAGAAGTGTGTCTGTCCACCTTAATCAGCCGTCATTATTCAAAAAGCAGCTGGCAGCCTCAATAATCGGCATATGTGTCATGGTTGTCATTATGCTGATTGACTATAATGTCATAAAGTATCTGAGTATACCCGCATACATAGTAACTGTAGTTTTTTTGGTATTGGTTTTGATTATCGGCAAGGGCCGGGAGGAAACCGGCACACAAGGGTGGCTGTACTTAGGTCCCATTTCATTCCAGCCTTCTGAGGTGGGAAAGATTACTCTTGCAATAGTAGCAGCCGTATTTCTGGAACGAATAAAACAGGGTAACGGCGGGTTGAACTATCTCTGGCTTGTACTGACTTCTGCCAGTCTGATTGGGCTGGTGCTTTTGCAGCCGGACTTTGGCACATCGGTAGTCTATATGTTTATGTTGGCATGTATGATATTTATTTTCGGGATCAAGTACCGTGTCATCCTGATAACGCTCGGAGCAGGCATAATTTCGCTGCCTGTTCTGTGGTTCAGCGTACTTGAAAAGGTTTTTAACCCTATCCAGCTGAACAGGATTTTGTCGTTTTTGAATCCTGATGCTTATGCCAGGACCACCGATTATCAGATCCGCATGGCTATCCGATATATAGGCTCGGGAATGCTTACGGGTGTGGAGAAAGGCACCGAGAAGGCGGCCAAGAATGTTCCCGTGGTTGAGAGCGATTCTATCTTTGCCGTTATCGGCGAAGAATGGGGATTTATAGGAGCGGTATTTGTCGTATCACTCTTTGTTCTCCTCTTAATGCGATGTTTGTATATCTCCCGGTATGCCAAGGACAAATTCGGAGCCTATGTTGTTGTCGGTTTAATGGCCATGTTCCTTTTTCACTTCGTCGAGAATATAGGAATGAACCTTCGCATGCTCCCTGTTACGGGGATCCCCCTCCCGTTTATCAGCTCCGGCGGCACATATATGATTGTTTGCTATATTGCCGTAGGCATAATAGTGAATATTTCCATGCGAAGACAAAAACCTATGTTTGAAGCATAAATGTAATATTAAAATTATGTTACAAAAAATCAATAAAATGAACAATACTGTGGTGAGTTATACCGGCAGCGCAACATATTTTGTAGTTAAAATAACAGAAGAATACAATATGTTGTGATTACCCTATAATAAGGAAATAGAGAACAGGGCATTTCAAAAGAAATGCCCTGTTTTCATACCTTTTATGGTACTAATGTAGGGGTTGACGGGTGCCGATACTTGGAGTAGAATACTAGTGAAGTGGTGATAAGTGGAGCAAAGTGGTGGAGGTGTGAGGATGCTGATAGGGAAATACACAAACGTGTTGGACTCAAAAGGTCGTGTGTTTGTGCCTGCAGCATTCCGTGGCGATTTAGGAGACCGCTTTGTCCTCACCAGGGGCTCCGAAGAGAAGAGCCTGTACATTTATCCAATGGATGAATGGAAGAAATTTGTTGAAAAACTTCAACAGCTTCCCACGTCTAAAAAGAACAGCCGAATGATCATCAGACATTTCTGCGCAAATGCTACCAATTGCGATATGGACAGCCAGGGCCGCATTTTAATACCGGCAGAGTTAAGGGAAAAGGCTGAACTCCGAAGAGAAGTTGTATTTATCGGCACAGTCAACCGAGTAGAAGTGTGGAGTGCCGAAAATATCAAGGAAACTGAAGTGGAAGACATCGGCGGACTTCTTGAGTCATTGGACATTGATTTTTAGTATTAGGAAGAGGAAATCAAAATGGAGTTCGAACACAAACCCATTATGCTGGAGGAGTGCATAGAATTCCTGAAAATTCGCCATGACGGTGTTTATCTGGACGGAACATTAGGCGGTGGAGGGCATTCATCCGAGATAGTCAAAAGACTGGGTCCCAATGGAGTATTAATTGGGATAGATCAGGACAAAAACGCGATTGAAGCAGCAAAAAAGAAACTTTTGAGCATAAACAGCAAAGCAAATGTAATCATTAAGCATACGAACTTTGAAAACATAAGAGAAGTATTGGAAGAACTAAAGATTGACTCCGTCAACGGTGTGCTGCTTGACCTTGGAGTATCCTCGCATCAGCTGGATGAAGGGGAAAGAGGGTTCTCTTATCAGCATGACGCGCCGCTGGACATGAGAATGAACCAGGACAGCGATTTTGACGCCCAAACTCTGGTGAATACCTGGAGCAAAGATGATATCGCTCATATTATACGTGAATATGGAGAGGAAAAATGGGCGGGCAGGATTGCCGAGTTCATTGTCAGGAGCAGAGAAGCACAAAAGATAAGTACAACCGGCCAATTGGTGGAAATTATCAAGTCTGCCATCCCGGCGTCAGCCAGGAGAGAGGGCCCGCATCCAGCTAAAAGGACTTTTCAGGCATTGAGAATAGCAGTGAACCGGGAGCTTGAAGTTCTTGAAAGACTGCTTGATACGGTGACTGACCTGTTAAGCAGTGGAGGGCGGCTTGTAATAATAAGTTTCCACTCTTTGGAAGACAGGATGGTTAAAAGAGCTTTTCAAAAACAAAGTCAGGGTTGCACCTGCCCTAAAGATTTTCCAAAGTGTGTTTGCGGCTTTGAACCAAAACTTAAGATTATAACAAGAAAGCCGATAACACCGTCGGAAAGGGAACTTAATGAAAACCCGAGAGCCAGGAGCGCAAAACTGAGAGTTGCCGAGAAGTTATAACCAAATGTTTATACTTGAATCCATAGATTATTACTTAAACTTAAACCTGACCAGTACTGTCAGGGAAAATACAAAAGATAAAGCCTGATTATTTCGCTTAACAAAGAAATCGGGCAAAGCTGCTTAAGATTATGGAATACCTAAAGATAAAACTGATTTTATCAGGCAGGAAACAAAAGTGAAATTATTCAATTTACGTTACCAATTTAACTCAGATAGCATACAGAAGACAAAAAAACCAATGTACAAAAGATTTTAACAGAACGAAAGAAAAAACCTGATTAAGCCTTTGTTTATCAGGCACTAAGCACAAAAGATTTTCAATCAAAAACCTGAAGCAGGCCAAGCCCTGACTTCAGGGTTTTTGATTCTTGTGAGGTTCTTAAGGAAGGAGGCGGAATGCATGAATAGGAAAAATGGTTATGTCTATGGAAGTGCTGCCCCTAATCTTGTTCAGCCGGCAGAACAACCATTGGAACAACAAAGGATTGATAGAGAACTAAAAGCCCGTCCTATTCAGCAAAAGTCGGACATTCCAAAAGCAAAACTAGTATTTGCAGTACTTTTCGTTGCCGGTATATGCTTCTTTATCCTGTATAGATTTTGTATAATTACTGAACTGAATTCCCGTATGGGAGCTTTAACTGAAGAATATAACCGGCTGCGCGATGAAAATCGGATGTTGAATGTGGAAATCGAAACAAGCATAGATCTTAACAGAATCAAGGAAATAGCTGAGACCAAGCTCCATATGCATACTCCTGATTCTTATCAGATGGTTTTGGTCAGTGTGCCTAAAAGTAATTACAGTGTTGTTTTGAATCATGAATATATAGACAACACAGTCCAGGATTCTTCTCTTATGGAAAGAATAATCGATACTGCAAAAGCAGTTTTACACCATTAGCCGGCTGAGATAACAGACTCTCTAACGTTGCTAAGGTTTTTATTAAACAGACAAGAAATATAATGAATGCTAATATATATTTAATTAGAAGTAAGAGGGGACTAAGGATTGATCTTTTGGTTTATTGAAATCAGTCTGGTGTCCTTTTTTATAATAGGAGAATGATTCATGAAAGGCGAAAATTTTACGCACCGGAAAAGAATCATGAAAAAAACTGTTGCTAAAAACTTAAGAAAAGTACCCGATAAAAAGAATACTAATGACAGACACAGCAGCATCAGGCTTAAAAGGAGAGAGTTTTTTATGCTCTTGCTTTTTACTGCTTCGCTGCTTTTTTTGATATACCGCTTGGGGCATATTCAATTTGTTAAAGGTGAAGAATATCAGAGGATGGCCTATAGCAACCAGACACAAAAAAGGCAAATAAACCCAAAGAGAGGCACCATATATGACAGAAACGGTAAGGGCCTTGCTATAAGCGCCTCTGTGGATACAATAGGAGTCAATCCGAAGGAATTAAGAGATGACGTAGACGGAGACCAAACCAAGTTAAGGACCATAGCAAATGACCTTGCGGATATACTGGGAATGGATTCGGAAGACATTATGAAAAAGTTCCAGGCCAATACGCGTTTTGAATTTATAAAGAAAAAGGTTGACCGTGATATTGGCTCAAAGGTCAGAGCTTATGTGTCCGATGCCGGTTTGTGGAGTATTTACGTTGATGAAGATTCAAAAAGATTCTATCCTAAAGGCAATCTGGCATCCCATGTGCTTGGCTTTACAGGCACTGATGACCAGGGGTTAAGCGGTATTGAACTTGTGCTTGAAAGCACTTTGAAAGGCGTTCCGGGGAAAATAATGAATGAAGTGGATGTTTTGGGGCGCCAGGTCAGCTTTTCTAAGGAACGGTATATCGATGCCATAGACGGTTACGATGTATATCTTACCATAGACGAAACCATACAGTATTTAGCAGAGAAGGCTATGGATCAGGCAATTCTGGATTATAACCTGAAACGAGGCGCCACTTGCATTGTCATGGATCCCAACACCGCGGAAGTTCTGGCAATGGTATCAAAACCGGATTTCGACCCAAACGATCCTAGCGCGTTGCCTTACGGTATCCAGGATGATGACTGGAAGGGCTTCAATGACCCAGAAGACAGCAATTATCTCTGGCAGACGGTTTTCAGGAACAAGGCCGTAATGGATACTTACGAACCTGGTTCTGTTTTCAAGGCAATAACCGCCTCGGCTGCCATAGAGGAAAATGTAGTGAATCTTAATACTCCCGAGGTATGCAAGCCCATCTCTATGGCAGGCTATACCATCGATTGCTGGAGAAAAGGCGGCCACGGGGCGGAAGATTTTCTTCATGCGGTCTACAATTCCTGTAACCCTGTTTTCGTTAAAACAGCGTTGGATCTTGGTGTTAATAAATTCTACGAATACTTCAGATTGTTTGGATTTACCGAAAGAACAGGCATAGAGCTTCAGGGAGAGCCTTCTAATGAGGAATACAGAAATCTCCAGCATAAGGATCCAAAAGAAATAGATCTTGCGGTTGCCTCCTTCGGACAGCGTTTCCAGATAAGCCCCATTCAAATGATTACCGCATATTGCGCCATAGCGAACGGCGGAAACCTTATGAAACCCACGATAATAAAGCAAATCACAGACAGCGAAGGAAATATAATCAAGAAGTTTGAACCTCAGGTGGTAAGAAAGGTAATATCCGAAGAGACCGCAGCGACCGTCCGTCAGGCTCTGGAAGGAGTTGTGGCGGAAGGAACAGGTAAAAACGCATATGTTGCCGGTTACCGAATCGGCGGAAAGACCGGAACATCCGAAACACTTCAAACTGATTCGGAAGGTCGTTATATAGTATCTTTTATGGCTATTGCTCCGGCAGACAATCCCAGAGTATGTGTACTGGTTGTACTGGATCATCCTCAAAACGATATGAGTTCAAGATCAGGTGGTATTCTGGCAGCTCCGGTAGCCGGGAAACTGACTGAAGAAATTCTGAAATATTTGCAGGTAGAAAGAGACTATACCGAGAAAGACAAGCAGGAAATGGTTCAGGAAGTTTATGTTCCTAATGTCATAGGGCTTACCGCGGCCGAGGCTGAGGATAAGCTGAAAGCCTTCGGACTGAAATATATCTATGAAGGAGAGTTTACAGGGCCTGATGCCATTATATATAACCAGACGCCAAAAGCTGACTTTTCTATCCCGCAAAATTCGACTATAATTTTATATACCGAAAAAAATAAGGCCGAGACAATGGTAACGATGCCGGATCTTTCAAACAGAACGGTTTCTGAAGCTATCGAAGCTCTTGAAAGACTAGGCCTTAATATACGCATAAGAGGCAGCGGAACGGTTCAGAAACAGGAGTATCCTCCCGAAACCCCGCTGAAAAAAGGTCAGCTGGTGGAAGTAAGCTTTGTGGAAATGATAGCAGATTAGTGCTGTTTGGATATAATTTATATTTATCGACCCCAACGTCACTCTGAGCGAAGCGAAGAATCCTGCGCCGACATGTAAGATCATTCGACTCCACTGTGCTCCGCTCAGGTTGACAGCAGGGGACATCAACAATGCTTCCTGATCATGGCTTTTTGGCCGATATATTATGAGAGGTGGATTATATATGCTTTTAAAAGAACTGCTAAAGAATATAGACGTTATACGAATAAACGGCAGCGCGGATATTGAAATCCGGGGCGTTACCTATGATTCAAGAAAGGCACTTCCGGGATACCTCTTCGTATGCATAGACGGTTTTGCCACCGATGGTCATCTTTTTGCTCAGCAGGCGGTTGATAACGGAGCAACGGCGCTTGTGGTGGAGAAAGATATTTCGATCATCGGAGAGGCGGTCATCATAAAAGTCCCGAATACCCGTGAGGCTTTGGCGGCTTTGTCGGCAGAATGGTTCGGTCATCCTTCAAAGAATATGACTCTGATAGGCATTACTGGTACTAAAGGGAAAACCACTACCACTTATATGGTACGGTCAATCCTGGAGAAATCGGGGAAAACGGTTGGGCTTATAGGAACCGTCGCCAATTGTATAGGAAACGAAAAAATACCGGCAAGGAGAACAACGCCTGAATCCTACGATTTGCAGGAAATGTTTGAAAAAATGCGGGACAAAGGTGCCGATACAGTGGTGATGGAAGTATCGTCACAGGGACTTAAGCTGCACCGGGTTTCTTCATGTGATTTTGACATAGGCGTATTTACAAACTTTTCAAAGGATCATATAGGCGGATTTGAACATCCCGACATGGAGGATTATTTCAATTCTAAAAAGAAGCTGTTCCAACTTTGCAAAAAAGGTATCGTAAACATTGATTCACCTCAGGGAGAAATAATAGCCGAAGAAGCAAGATGCGAAATATATACCTTCGGCATTGAGAAAGAAGCCGATATTAAAGCAAAAAATATAATTACCCATTCGGATTCTGTGGAGTTTGAATGCATAACACCATGGTTTACCGAAAAATTTAGAGTATCTGTTCCCGGACTGTTTAGTGTTTATAATGCTTTAGCCGCAATTTCGGTATGTGGTCTTCTTGGGATCTCACCCCTGGCTATAAAGGACGGGCTGATAAACGTACAAATACCCGGACGGGCTGAGGTTGTCCCCACACCGGGAAAACCATACACCGTTATGATTGATTACGCACATACCCCCGACAGCCTCGAGAATATACTTACAACAGTGAAGAGCTTTGCCAAGGGACGTCTTATAAGCGTATTCGGATGCGGCGGCGACAGGGACAGATCAAAACGCCCCGTTATGGGTGAGATTTCAGGAAGGATAGCCGATTTTACCGTCATTACATCGGACAATCCGCGAACTGAAGTCCCCGCCGATATTCTGGCCGAAATAGAGGCCGGCATTAAGCGTACCGATGGTAAATATATAGTAATTGAGGACAGGACAGAGGCTATCCGGTATGCAATGAATTATGCAAAAAAAGATGATATCATAATATTGGCTGGTAAAGGCCACGAAACATATCAGATATTCAAAGACAAAACCATTCATTATGATGAAAGGGAAATCGTAGCGAACATACTTAGGGAAGGGTGACGATATGAAGGCATTAAGCGCAGGAACTATTGCAAAAATGGTTCAGGGAAGACTTGAGGGGTCATCTGAAATCATAGTGGATCAAATTTCCATCGACACTCGGACGCTAAAGAAGGGTTCACTTTTTATCGCCATTAAGGGTGAACGATTTGACGGCCATGATTATATCCGGCAGGCCGCAGCCAATGGCGCGGCATTGGTTATGGTACGTGAGGGAACAATGCTTCCCGAAAAGGTTCCTGCCATATTTGTGGCAGATACATTGGAGGCTCTGGCCAAGCTCGCCCATGAGTACAGAAAACTATTTAAAATACCTGTGATCGCGGTTACGGGAAGCGTCGGCAAAACCAGCACCAAGGAAATGATTGCAGCCATATTGTCAGCCAAGTATAAGGTCCATAAAAGCAAAGGAAATTTTAATAATGAAATAGGGCTCCCTCTTTCGGTGCTTGAACTGGAAGATGAGCATGAGGCTGCAGTTTTCGAAATGGGGATGCGCGGATTCAATGAAATCAGCATGCTTTCCAAAATCGTAAACCCTGATATCGCCGTAATAACCAATATAGGGATATCCCATATTGAGAGGCTCGGATCAAGACAAAACATACTGAAAGCCAAGCTGGAGATTTTAGACGGCATGAACGAAAATGGAGTAGTCGTCTTAAACGGTGATGACGAGCTGTTATCGGGATTAAGAGGTTTGCTTGTGCAGAAAACAATATTTTACGGTATCGACGAAAACCAGGATGTATGGGCATATGACCTGTCTTCAAAGGGCGAGGAGGGAGTAAATTTCCAGGTAAAAACCGGAACAAAGGATATGAAGCTCTTCATACCCGCTCCCGGAATACATAATGTACACAATGCCCTGGCAGGAATAGCAGTAGCCGAAGTTCTCAATATGAACGAAACTGAAATCAGAGAAGGCCTTGAAAACTACACTGGCGAGCAAATGCGCCTAAGTATAGTGGAGAAAGACGGGATCAAATTTATAAATGACTCATATAATGCCGCGCCGGCTTCAATGACTGCGGCCATTAATGTACTTTGTGAAATTGCCGGTGAGAGTAGAAAGTGGGCTGTTTTAGGCGATATGCTTGAGCTTGGGGACTGGGCTCAGGAGGCTCACAAAAAAATAGGCAGACTTGTTTCAAAATCCGGCATAGAATATATGGTAGCCATAGGGAACCTGGCAAAATGGTATGTAGAAGGAGCAAATGAGGATCCCGACTCAAGAACCGTCGCCAAATTGTTTGCCAGCACTCAGGAAGCCAAACCCTATATTAAAACCCTT
>Ga0134100_1000321_pt1 | contig 58995 bp, 49 predicted proteins | sample 11_taG_2_FD_94444 | JGI IMG/M metagenome (GOLD analysis project Ga0134100, IMG submission 94444) | Switchgrass degrading microbial communities from high solid loading bioreactors in New Hampshire, USA - 11_42_5_180_A3 metaG | ecosystem: Engineered > Bioreactor > Semi-continuous > Anaerobic >...
ATAAGAGAGCTAAAAGACAGACTAAAGTCATAATAATTATAACGTCAACTACAAATATAGTGGTTGGCGTTATAATTATTATGTCGATATGTTACCATGAACATTGGTTTTCAGAAAAAATGCTTAAAATCCATTGACATGTTCCCGTAAACGTAAGGTTCAAAAAATCAGCCTAAGACATCAATCCAAGCGGCTCGTTCCATGTGGAGACGGTTGTATTGATGTCAAGGATAAATGGATGATGCTGCCAAAAGCATATCGTTATTAAGTGGATTATTGATGTTGATCTGCTTGCCGACAAATCTGTGCACAGATTGTCGGATGAATAAATACATCCTCTGATAATATTGGTGCTGAAAGGAGGTTGTTTGATGGATTCTTTAAGTAATATGAATAAAGCAATGGAATACATTGAAGAGCATTTAACTGAAGATATCGATTATAGTGAAATTTCTAAAATCGCTTGCTGTTCAGAGTATCATTTCAAAAGGATGTTTTCATTTTTATCAGGAGTTGGTTTATCGGAATATATTCGAAGGAGAAGATTAACTCTGGCTGCCCTTGATTTAAAAGATAAAAGTTTGAGAATAATCGATGTTGCTGTCAGATATGGTTATGATTCAGCTGATTCATTCTCCCGTGCGTTTCATTCCATACATGGTATTCTTCCCTCTGATGTAAGAAATTCGAATATTCAGCTTAAAGCCTATCCTCGAATGGCCTTTCAATTATCAATTAAAGGAGGATGCGAAATGAATTATCGTATTGTTGAAAAAGGACCTTTTAAGATCGTAGGATTCAAGAAGAGAGTGCCAATTAGTTTTAATGGTATTAATCCGGAAATTGCACAAATGACTGAACTTTTAACCCCTGAGATTATCAAACAACTGAAAGCGCTATCAAATGTTGAACCAACAGGGATTATTAGTGCATCTACGAACTTCTCGGAAGGAAGAATGGAAGAAAAAGGTGAATTGGATCATTACATTGGTGTCGCAACTTCAAGTGATAAAACAGCAGAATTTGATGTATTGAAAGTAGAAGATAGTACCTGGGCAGTCTTTGAATCCATTGGACCCTTCCCGGAAACACTTCAAAATGTATGGGGAAGGATATATTCAGAGTGGTTTCCGTCTTCAGGGTATGAGGCAGCCCCAGGTCCTGAAATTTTGTGGAACGAGAGTCCAGACATTGGAAATCCAAAGTATCGAAGCGAAATCTGGATTCCAGTAAAGAAAAAAGACTATTAATTTCAGCAATGTTTATGATTGAGGGTGCTTCCTAGTTAAGTACCTAATTTTCATATGCTATACGGGCAAAGGTGGATATGTTTCCACATACCGAGAAAATGCTGCGGTTGACCTGTTCCCCCATACCACGCGACATCAATGGCAACTCGAGCCATTTGGAGTGTATCGTCTTAAATGTCCCACAAAATATAGTGATTTGACAGGAGCATCGTGATGATGGAATTGACAACGGAAAGACTAATATTGCGTCCGTGGAAAGAAACGGATGCAGAGAGTTTGTTTCAATATGCAAAAGACCCTGCTGTTGGACCTATTGCCGGCTGGCCGCCTCATAAGAGTATTGATGAAAGCCGTGATGTTATCAAAAACTATTTTTGTGGGCGAGAGTGCTATGCTGTATGTTTAAGAACTGACAATATAGCGATTGGCTGCATTGAACTGAAACTGAATGGAAGTACAGATATGACCAAAAGAGATGATGAATGTGAATTGGGTTATTGGATAGGAAAAGAGTTTTGGGGACAGGGACTGATTCCTGAAGCAGCAAGAGAACTCATTCGTCATGGGTTTGAAGATTTAAACATGAATATAATATGGTGTGAATATTATGATGGCAACACAAAATCAAAAAGAGTGCAAGAGAAAGTTGGATTTGTTTACCATCATACATGCAAAGATGTACCGGTGCCGCTTATGGGAGAGACCAGAACAGTCCATGCAAACCATATGACAAAGGAGCAGTGGCTGGCAAACAAGTAAATTGGACTAGCTGTCGGGGTCGTATACAGAAGGGATGTTTACTGAATGAGAGATCTATACGAAAAATTCGCTTATGACTATGACGAATTTGGGCCAATAGAAGATTACTTGGGCGACGAAAAAACCTTTTTCAATAAATTGTTTTCTGAGCATGGAGTCAAGACCGTTTTGGACTGTGCTTGTGGAACAGGGCAACATGTATTGATGCTGGCGCAGTCGGGATACAATGTTTGGGGTTCAGATTTTTCAAAATCAATGCTTGAGGTGGCGCATAAAAATCTTCAAAAGAAAGACTGTTCCATCCCGCTGTATCAATGTGATTTTCGTTTTTTAGAGCAGGTATTTGAAAGAAAATTTGATGCCATTGTATGTCTAACAAACTCATTACCCCATTTACATACCGATGAGGATTTATTGACCGCTCTTCGCTCCATGAAGAACAGGTTAAATCAAAACGGGTTATTGGTTTTAACCCAAGGAACAACACATTTCACACTCACTTTGCCTTCCATTGAAGTGGTGGTCAATCGGCCAGATTTTTCACGAATTTTCGTTAAGGAGCATGATGGCCGGTTTCAAACCATTCATGTACTGGATTTGTTCCATAGCGCAGAACGTTTAGAAAGCAATCAATACGATATTGTTTATAGAATTCTTCTCGATGAAGAATATAAAAGACTGCTTACACAGGCTGGATTTACAAATATCCGGATGTACGGGGACTATAAAATGAATCATTACGATGAGAAGAGTTGGCGTTTAATTGTTGTTGCTGAAGCTTAAGTGCCATGCTCTTGCCGAAATGAAGAGAATCCTGCCGTTACCGACATTCCCGAACGAAAGCAATTTGTCAACAAGCACCTCCCAATGATAGAGCGGCATCTATCATTGGGAGGTGTATGACTATTCATAATGATTCCTGTAAAAATATTAAGCGGGCAGTAGTTCAGATGGAGAAGTTTTTGTCGTATGGGTCAGCAGGTGCCAAGCGGTGAAGAGCCTTCCGTTTTACTATTCATAAGCCTCCAATTTCATCGACTCTACACAAGTGAAAAATCCTATAAACAGAAGGGGTTTCAGACACCGCTTCGTCTGTTCGGCTTTTCCTCCGGAGACGACCACGTAAGAAAACCCTTAATTTTATGAATCTTTCCTAAAGATTATCCTTCCTGCACAGGCGAAGTATATGATCTGTTGAAAAGGAAGCCCTTTATTACAGCGGCAGTCATGAAGAAAATGGTAGCGATTATTAATTTAGCATAATTTCCGGAGGGTAAGCGGCGGTTATTTCATGATTTTATCGCCCTATTTTATTGCTTTAAAGTGCTTGACATAGGAATACATTTATAGTATCATTTGTTTAATTTTCAATCTTACTTTTCAATATATAGGTTCTGTTCACCCAGTAAATAGGAAATGGGACCTATTTATTTTAATACAAAGGAGAGAGTGTGAGTATGAAAAAAGTAAGCGTTTTACTGGCTATCTGTCTGAGCATCGCACTGCTTGCAGGCTGCGCTCAGCAGGGTTCTTCTGGTGGCAATAACAGCGATGTTATTAAAATCGGTGTAAACTACGAGTTGTCCGGCGGTGTTGCCACCTACGGTCAGAGCTCGGTCGAGGGCCTGGAGCTTGCCATCAAAGAAATCAACGAGGCCGGCGGCGTAAATGGCAAGCAAATTCAGTTGGTCAAATACGACAACAAGTCCGAAGAGGCAGAGGCTACCACCCTGGCCAGCAAGTTGATGACTCAGGACAAGGTTATCGCCGTGCTGGGCCCCGCCACTTCCGGTTCCTTTAAGGCGACCATTCCTGTGGCGATTAAGAACAAGATTCCCGTCATCTCCGGTTCCGCCACTGCCGACGACGTGACCGTGGACGAAAACGGCGTCAAGGAATACGCTTTCCGTATCTGCTTCAACGACTCCTATCAGGGAACCGGCATGGCCAACTACGCTCTGAATAACCTTTCCAAGACCAAGGCCGTTGTCATTATGGACAGCTCCAGCGACTACGGCAAAGGCCTTGCCGAAAACTTTGTCAAAACCTTCGAAGCCGGCGGCGGCACCATCGTTGCCCAGGAAGCCTATGTAAAGGGCGACACCGACTTCAACGCCATTTTGACCAGCATTAAGGGCAAAGATTTCGACGTGATCTTCATCCCCGGTTACTATGAGGAAGCCGGCCTGATCATCAAGCAGGCTCGCGCTCAGGGCATCAATGTTCCGATTCTGGGTGCCGACGGATTCGACTCTCCCGTACTGGCTCAATTGGCCGGCGCCGACGCCCTCAACGAGGTTTACTTCTCCAACCACTATTCTTCCTTGGACCAGGATCCCGTGGTGCAGAACTTCATCGCTCTGTTCAAGAAAGAATACAACAAGGAACCCGATGCTTTCAACGCTCTGGGCTATGACCTTGCCAAGTTCGTCGTGGACGGCATCAAACGCGCTGAAAAACTGAACGGCGAATCCCTGAAGAGCGCTCTGGAAGCCACCGAGAATTTTGCAGGCGTCACCGGTAACTTCACCATTGACGAAAACCACAACCCCGAAAAGGCTCTGGTGGTTATCCAGCTGAAGGACGGCGTACAACACTCCAGCGAGAGAGTCAGCAACTAATTCGATTGCAGGTTCCAAGTAAATACTTTGCATAAATGCATATAAGTGAGGACAGATTTTTGTCTTCACTTATATGTGTTTTATCAGCGAATCCTTTCTAATTGCCATCATATTACTCATAAAAAATGTAGGCGTAGAGGTAGACGACTCTCTCCAAATATTATATAATTAGTTGCAAGAACTATTGACGGGGCTTGCAATGCTTGAGATGCTCTGTGTTTCGGCTTTGCGCGCGGAATCATTTGCTGCATGTCATTACTCGGATTGAAAGAAGGGAAACTTTTGGAACAGTTTTTACATCAGATCATTAACGGTATTTCTCTCGGCAGCATTTATGCACTGGTTGCTCTGGGCTATACCATGGTTTATGGTATCATCAAGCTCATCAACTTTGCGCACTGTGATATTTATATGATCGGTGCATATGTCGGGTATTTCTGCATGACCTTTTTGGGCATTGGTTTTGTGCCGTCTTTGTTGGCGGCCATGGCGGTGTGCACCGTACTGGGTGTCACCATTGAGAAGATCGCCTACAAGCCCTTGAGAAACGCAACAAGAATCGCCGTATTGATTACCGCCATCGGTGTGTCGCTGTTTTTGGAGTACGGCACCATGTTCTTTGTAAAAGCGCAGGTGCGTTCCTATCCGCCCTTGACCGGACTGCTTGCGAAAACCTTGCAGTTGGGAAATATCAGCGTCCCCATGCTGCAGGTTCTGATTCTCGCCATCACCATCATTCTCATGCTGCTGCTCCAGTTTGTTGTCAATAAGACGAAAATCGGCAAGGCCATGCGCGCCGTTTCGATGGACCAGGACGCCGCGGAGCTCATGGGCATCAACGTGGACACCACTATTTCCTTTACCTTTGCTCTGGGTTCTGCTCTTGCAGGCGCCGCAGGCATCCTGGTGGGAGTGTACTACAACTCCATCAACCCCCTGATGGGTGTGCTTCCCGGGCTGAAGTCCTTTGTGGCCGCTGTATTCGGCGGTATCGGCATCATTCCCGGAGCCATGATTGGAGGATATATCATTGGAATCGTGGAAGTTTTGATTTCCGGATACATAAACTCCATGTACAGAGATGCATTTGTGTTTGCTATTTTGATCCTGATCCTTATCTTGAAGCCGGCGGGATTGTTGGGGAAAAATACCAGGGAAAAGGTGTAGTCAATGAAAAAATTAGCGGAAACGATGCGAAATACAAAATCATGGACCAAGCTGCTGTTGCTTGTGCTCACCTATGTAATCATCCAACTTTTGATTCTATTTGGAATCATTCAGGACTTTCAGCAAATTACCCTCACCACCATCTGTATCAACATCATCCTTGCCGTCAGCCTTAACCTGATTACAGGGTTTACCGGCCAGTTTTCTTTGGGACACGCGGGCTTTATGTCCATCGGCGCCTATACCTGCGCCCTCATCACCATGCGCATGCCCACCATCCCCGGCTTTATTCTGGGTCTGGTGGCGGGTGCCGTCGCCGCCGCTGTTGTGGGCATCCTGGTCGGTTTGCCTACCCTCCGCCTTCGCGGTGACTACCTGGCCATCGCCACCCTTGGTATGTCGGAAATTATCCGCATTGTATTTTTGAACCTCAACATTACCAACGGTGCTGCTGGTTTGAGCGGAATTCCCCAGTTTGTCAACTGGCCGTGGCTCTTTGTGTTTACGGCGGGAACCATCCTTCTGATTGTCAACTTTTTAAAGTCGTCCCACGGCAGAGCCTGCATCTCCATTCGGGAAGATGAAATCGCGGCGGAGGCCATGGGCATCAACACCACCAAATACAAAGTCACCGCCTTTGCCATCGGAGCGTTTTGCGCCGGCATCGCCGGAGCTCTGTATGCCTCTTATTTCTTCTTCATCAAGCCCACCACCTTTAACTTCCAAAAGTCGGTGGACGTGCTGGTCATGGTAGTGTTGGGCGGAATGGGCAGCGTTTCCGGCTCAGTGCTGGCGGCCATCCTGCTTGCCTTGATTTCCACCTTCCTGCAGTCCTTCTCGGAACTGCGTATGGTCATCTATTCGCTGATTCTCATCATTATTATGATTTTCCGTCCTCAAGGCCTCATGGGGTCCAAGGAGCTCTCTCTTTCCATGCTCAGCAAGCTTGGCAGCAAATTTTCGTTCCGGAAAGGAAGGGTTTAGGCCATGCCAATACTAACTGTTAAAAAGCTGACCAAAAACTTTGGAGGATTGGCTGCGGTATCCAATGTCAGCTTGGAGCTGGAGCAGGGCGAATTGGTGGGACTGATCGGCCCCAACGGAGCCGGCAAGACCACGGTGTTTAATTTGCTCACCGGCGTATACAAGCCTACTTCCGGAACCATCACTTTACATACCAACGGAGTGGATAAACCCATCCAAGGGCTCAAACCCTATAAGGTATGTGAAATGGGCCTTGCCAGAACGTTTCAAAATATCCGTCTGTTCAAGGATTTGACGGTGCTGGACAACGTGCGCATCGCCATGCACAAAAATGTAAAATACGGCCTTGCCGCAAGCTTTTTGCGTCTGCCGTCCTGCCAGAAGGAAGAGCAGGAACTGGTGGAGCGCAGCATGGAGCTTCTCAAAATTATGAAGCTGGACCATAAGAAGGATGAGCTTGCCAGAAACCTTCCATACGGAGAGCAGCGTCACCTGGAGATTGCCCGCGCACTGGCCACCAATCCCAGCCTGCTTCTTTTGGACGAACCGGCGGCGGGAATGAACCCGGCGGAGACCGCGCAGCTTACGGAGGTCATCAGTTGGATTCGCAATCAATTTAAGCTGACCATTTTGCTGATTGAACACGACATGTCCCTGGTCATGAAAATCTGCGAGCGCATTTACGTTCTGGACTACGGCCAAGTCATTGCCAGCGGCACCCCGGAAGAAGTACGGACAAATAAGCGGGTTATCGAGGCTTATTTGGGAGAGGACGTTAACAATGCTTGAGATTAAGGATCTTAGTGTATATTTCGGTGTCATCAACGCCTTGAAGGGGATTTCCCTTACGGTCAACGAAGGCGAGATTGTGACTCTGATCGGGGCCAACGGCGCCGGCAAAACCACAACCCTTCGAACCATATCCGGGTTGGAAAAGCCCACCACCGGAACCATTCTGCTGGAGGGCAAGGACATTACCGCCACATCCGCCAAGGACCGGGTTAAGATGGGCATTTCCCACGTACCGGAAGGGCGCCGTGTCTTTGCATCCATGACGGTTCTGGAAAATCTCGAGCTGGGAGCCTACCTGCGCCGGGATAAAAAAGAGATTGCCAAGGATTTGCAAATGGTCTACGAGCACTTCCCCATTCTCCACACTCGCCGCAAACAGGCGGCAGGGACTCTTTCGGGAGGCGAGCAGCAAATGCTGGCCATCGGCAGAGCCCTGATGAGCCGGCCGAGAATCCTGCTTCTGGATGAGCCGTCCATGGGTCTTGCCCCCTTGCTTGTACAGGAAATTTTTAATATAATTGGTAATATCAATAATAATGGAACTACAGTCCTGTTGGTGGAACAAAACGCCAGCATGGCACTCCGTATCGCCCATCGTGCCTATGTAATGGAGACGGGATCTATAGTTCTTTCAGGAACCGGAGCCGACCTAATGCAGAGCGAGGATATTAAAAAAGCCTATTTAGGGGGTTAGTGTATGTTTGTAAAGAACAAGATGACCGGCAATCCATTCACAATCTCACCGGACCAGACCATTCCCGAGGCTCAGGAGATTATGATGCAGCACAACGTCAGACGTCTGCCTGTTGTCAAAAACGGTAAACTGGTGGGCATTGTGTCCAAAGAGGATATCGAACGGTACTCCCCTTCCAAGGCAACGGCCCTCAGCATGGGTGAAATCACCTATCTGCTCTCCAAGACCAAAATCAAGCAAATCATGTCCAAACATTTGATTACCGTTTCCCCCGATGCCCTCCTGGAGGAGGCAGCCATCCTGATGCGGGACAACGATGTAGGCTTCCTGCCGGTGGTGGACGACGGCAAGTTGGTTGGCATCATCACCGAAAGTGACATCTTTGATTCCTTCATCGAGCTGTTGGGCTTCCGCGAGCAGGGCACCCGCCTGACCATCGAGGCCATTGACGAGCCCGGAATTATGTCCAACCTAACCAGCATCATAGGCGAATATGGCGCCAATATCACCCGAGTGGCGGTTTACCGCGGCTCCACCGGCAAGAGCGCCATTGTGGTGAGCCTAAACTCTTACAATACGGCGGAAATCGAAAAGGCCATTGAGGAGCACGGCTTTACCATTTTGTATAAAATTCAGAACCAATAACATTTGCTTTGTCTTTTCCATCATACAGCTCAACCACAGCAGGCCGGCTTATCATTTAGCTGCCTGCTTTATCTTTATCCGCATTGATGGCAATAGTCGGAATTAAGATGAGAAAAAGCGAATGGTAACAGGCGATGGATTTGGAACGTATGATGTCGATTCCCAAAAGCGAATTGCTTGCGACATCCAAAGCGATTCAAACAGAAGATATTCCGCAACTGGTAGAGTGGTTGTCCAGTCAAGACGACAACATTCGCTATCAAGCATTCCTCCTATTGCAGAACAGATCGGCATATTTTGACGATGTTTATCCATTTTGGAATACCTTTCGTGAAAAGCTGAAAAGCGATAATTCTTATCAGCGCAGCATTGGGCTTATGCTTTTTGCCGAGAACGCGAAATGGGATAGGGAAAACAAGATGGAACAGACAATAGATGAATACTTGTTGTCTCTCAATGACCCAAAGCCCATTACCGTGCGCCAGTGTATTCAATCCCTTGGAAAAATTGCTTCCGCCAAGCCGGAATTGTGTGAAAAGATTGCTTCCAGCCTCATTTCTTTGAATCCTGCATCTGTGAAGGAAACCATGCGAAAATCCATATGGTGGATATCCTGAAGGTTTTATTGGTGAAAGGTATGGCGGTTTATGGCAGCGCATGACGTTGGCTATCTGTTACCTGCCCTTTTTCGTTTACGGAATATGCGAATTACTAAACAGATTTTAGAACAGAGCTTGTGCCGCGCCGTATCCTAAGATATTCCACCATAGTGTTACATCTGGTTTCGCTGGGGTACCTTCCGTTGCCGGGAGCACTGGCTAAAGAATAAGGTTCCGGCGAAAAAGGTATTGACAAGGGCTCGATTGACGTGTTAATCTTTTTTCGTACAGCAAAGGCGCTGTGGATGTGAATCCGCAGCGCCTTTATTTTTTTACTCGCCGAAAGGAGTGTCGGTATGAGTCCCCTGAGCACGCCGAAAAATTGGCAACTACTTTGCAAAGTCGAGGGCAAATCGGTATGAGAAACGAAGGTACCAGGCTTGCATTTACCAAAATGCACGGATGCGGAAACGACTACATTTACATCGACTGTTTAGAGCGGGAAATCAGTGCCCCCGAGCAATTGGCCGTTGTGCTGTCCGACCGGCATTTCGGCATCGGCGGGGACGGATTGGTTCTCATCTGCAGAAGCGACATTGCCGACGCCAAAATGAGAATGTTCAACCTGGACGGAAGCGAAGGCAAAATGTGCGGAAACGCCATCCGTTGCGTTGCAAAATATCTCTATGACAACGATATTTGCAAAAAAGACGAAATCAAAATCGAAACCCTAAGCGGGGTGAAAACCCTGCAGGTGTACGCAGAAAACGGCTTCGCCACATCGGTTAAGGTGGATATGGGAAAAGCCGAGCTGACACCCTCCAGAATTCCTGTGGCGTTGCCAGGGGACCGCATTGTCAACGCCCCTCTCGCCATTCAGGGCAAGACTTATGGCATCACCTGCGTATCCATGGGCAATCCCCACGCCGTCGTCTTCTGCCAGGATGTGGACAGCTTAAATCTTGCCGAAATCGGCCCGCACTTTGAACATCATGAAATCTTTCCGGAGCGGGTGAACACCGAATTTGTGCAGGTCATCGACCAAAACACCTTAAAAATGCGGGTGTGGGAACGGGGAAGCGGCGAGACCCTTGCCTGCGGGACCGGCGCCTGCGCGGCGGCCGTCGCGTCGGTATTAAACGGCTATTGCGCCAAAGGGCAGGACATTCGGGTACTTCTCACGGGAGGAGAACTGATCATAAACTATACCGACGAAAGGGTGCTGATGACAGGGGGATGTGTCAAAGTATTCGAAGGAGTCGTGGAACTGTAGTCGGCCTTCCCTTTTATATAAGCTTTCGACAACCACTTGGAATTTTGAGACGCGAGGTTTGATTATGAAAATTAATGCGAATTATCTCCAGTTACAGGACAGCTATTTGTTTTCCTTCATTGCGCAGCGTGTAAACGAGTTCAAAGAACAGCACCCCGAAAAAAACATTATCCGGCTTGGCATTGGAGACGTTACCCTGCCTCTTGTTCCGGCGGTTGTGGAGGCCATGCATAAGGCCGTTTCGGAAATGGGCAGCGCGGACACCTTTAAAGGGTACGGAGAAGAACAGGGATACGGCTTTTTAAGGCAGGCCGTCTGCGACTATTATGCCAGCAAAGGCGTATTGCTGGATAAAAACGAAGTGTTCATCAGCGACGGCGCCAAAAGCGACCTGGGCAACATTCTGGATATATTGGATGTGGACAATACCGTCGTCATTCCGGACCCGGTTTACCCCGTGTATGTGGACACCAACATCATGGCCGGACGGAACATCCAATTTATAAACGGCAACCTGGAAAACAGTTTCCTGCCGGTACCCGATGATAAGACCGAAGGGGATATTGTCTATCTCTGCTCGCCCAACAATCCCACCGGCGCCGTTTACACCAAAGAGCAGCTGCAGCTTTGGGTGGACTGGGCGGTGGAAAGGCAGGCGGTGATTCTGTTTGACAGCGCCTATGAAGTGTTTGTCCAGGACCAGAACCTGCCCACCAGCATCTTTCAGATTCCCGGGGCGAAACAATGCGCCATTGAGTTTTGTTCCCTTTCCAAAACCGCGGGCTTTACCGGAACCCGCTGCGGCTTCACGGTGGTTCCCCAGGCGCTGGTGCGGGACAGCGTACCTTTAAACAAGCTCTGGCTCAGGCGGCAAACCACCAAATTCAACGGCGTATCCTACATTGTGCAGCGGGGAGCCGAGGCCATCTTTACCGAAACGGGATTGAGGCAAATCAAAGAACAAATCCAATACTACCTCGGCAACGCCCGATTAATGGCGGATACCCTCACCGAACTTGGCATTTGGTTTACCGGAGGGAAAAATTCGCCCTATCTCTGGCTCAAATGCCCCAACAATATGTCCTCCTGGGAGTTCTTTGATTTTCTGCTGACGCGGGGCAATATCGTGGGTACTCCGGGGGCCGGTTTTGGAGCCAACGGGGAAGGATTCTTCCGGCTGTCCGCTTTTGGAAACAAAGACAACGTGGCGGAAGCCATGGAGAGAATGAAAAAAATACTGTAATAGAACAAATCCATCTCCCTTTTCTGGATGAGGGAGATGGATTGCTTATGTATCCCAACTTTTAAATGCGGACGTTGACCCCGCTATCCTTCAGATAACGCTTCAGGTTGCCTATCTCAATTTTTTTGGTGTGAAAGACCCCGGCGGCAAGGCCCGCGTCAATCCGCTCGTATTGGAACAATTCCAAAAAGTCTTCCATGGTTCCCGCTCCCCCGCTGGCAATCAGCGGAACTGATACGATTTTGCCAAACTCCCGGAGCATCGGCAGGTCGAAGCCTTTCCGCACGCCGTCGGTATCGATGGAGTTGAGCACAATCTCCCCGGCTCCCAGGTCTTCTCCCTGTTTGGCCCACTCGAGGGCGTCCATTCCCGTGTCGATTCTGCCGCCGTTGGCAAAGACGTGGAAGTTGCCGTCCACCCGTTTGACGTCAATGCTGAGCACCACGCATTGGCTGCCGTAGCGCTTTGCCGCGGCGCCGATCAGAGAAGGGTTCTTGATGGCGCCGCTGTTGACGCTGACTTTGTCGGCGCCGGATTTTAATACGGTGTCGAAATCGTCCAGGGAGTTGATGCCTCCCCCCACGGTGAGGGGAATGAAAATTTGCGAAGCCACCGCCCGCAACACGTCGGTAAAGAGCTTTCGGCCCTCGACGCTTGCCGTAATGTCGTAAAAGACCAGCTCATCCGCCCCGGTTTCGTAGTAGTAGCGCGCCATTTCCACAGGGTCCGCCATATCCCGAATCTCCTGAAAGTTGACGCCCTTCACCACCCGCCCGTTTCGGACGTCAAGGCATGGTATGATTCTCTTGCTGATCATGACAGCGCCTCCCTACCGTTATAGTTCGGAAAAAGCCTTCAGCAGGCGAAGCCCCGCGCTGCCGCTCTTTTCCGGGTGGAACTGCATGCCGTATATCCTGCCAGAGCGCACCAGCCCCGGCACCATGACGCCGTATTCCGAAACGCCCAGCATGTGGTCGGAGCAGTTGGTGGCGTAATAGCTGTGGACATAGTAAACCCATTCGCCGTTTTGAAAGTGTTGGAAGATAGGGTCGTCCCGGACAATTTCCAGCTTGTTCCAACCCATATGGGGGACTTTGAGGGTTGGGGCAATATCGTTTGCCAGCGGCAGGACGGAGCCGGAAATCAGCCCCAGGCCTTCATGTTCGCCGTGCTCCATGCTTTTGTCAAACAAAAGCTGCATGCCCAGACAGATGCCCAGCAGGGGCTTTTCCGCCGCCAACTCTTTGACGGTGTCCACCAGGCCCGATTCCCGGAGCTTTTCCATGGCGTCGCCAAAAGCGCCGACTCCGGGCAGGATGATTCGTTCGGCCCTTTTCAGCACTTCCTTCTGGTTGGTCACCACGCAATCCAGGCCCAACGAGCGGAGGCTGCACAACAGCGAAAACAAATTGCCGACGCCGTAATCCACCACAGCAATCATTCAAACATCCCCTTTACGGAAAATTATACAACGGAACGGCAGGGGGCGAAAAGCATCTCACACCACTTGGAAGATATAAAATTTGAGGTAATCCGTCTCCGGGACATTCCACAGGATAGGATGGTCCGGGGCTTGCTGGCGGGCCTCCATCTGCCGGAGGGATACGGCGGCATCCTTTGCGGCGCTTGCCAGCGTTTTGCGGAACAACTCGTCCGTCATAAAGTGGCTGCAGCTGCAGGTGGCCAGATACCCGCCCCGGGGCAGCACCTTCATGGCCTTGAGGTTAATCTCCTTGTATCCCCGGGCGGCGTCCTGCACCGTCTTGCGGGATTTGGTAAAGGCCGGCGGGTCCAGGATGATAAAGTCGTAGTCCCGGCACTTTTGGTCCGCCAGCCTGGTCAGCAGGTCGAAGACGTCCTCGCAGAGAAAATCTATCTTTCCGTCCACCCCGTTGCGGACGGCGTTGGCCTTCGCCATATCGATGGCCGACTGGGAAATATCCACGCAGGTCACATGCTCCGCCCCGCCAACCGCCGCATTCAGGCCGAAGGAGCCGGTGTGGGTAAAGCAGTCCAGCACCCGCTTGCCTCCGGCAATCCGGGCCACGGCGGCGCGATTGTATTTCTGGTCCAGGAAAAAGCCGGTTTTCTGCCCGTTTTCCACATCCACCAGATATTTCACGCCGTTTTCGCATATTTCCGTCACGGCGGATTCCGGCACCGGTATACCGTCGAACCGGTACCAACCCTTGGACTCCGGCAGTCCTTCCCGGGTGCGCAGGGCGATGTCGTTGCGCTCGTAGATGCCGGTTATGGTTTCCCCCAGTTGGGCGAGCACCTCCCAAAGGGCGCGGTAAATGATATCCTTAATGAGCTCCATACCCAGACAGGTAATCTGCACCGACAGAAGGCCGCCGTAGCGGTCCACCGTCAACCCCGGCATCTGGTCCGCCTCGCCGTGAATTAAGCGGCAGCAGGTAAAGTCCGCGCCGGGCATGGCGGTTTTGCGGTAAAGAACGGCGTATTCCACCCGGCGGCGCCAAAAGCGGGCGTCGAACACATCGTTGGCGTTGCGGGAAATCAGGCGTACGGCAATTTTACTGGTGCCGTTGTAAAAGCCCGTACCCATATAGGCGTTGCCGGCAAACACGTCCACCAGCCCGCCGTTTTGGGGCTCTCCCGCCATATGGCGAATCTCTTCCCCGTAGATCCAGGGATGCCCGCTCTTAACGCTGCGCTCCGCCTTGGGGGATATCATGATTTTGGGATACTGCCGTTCCTGTTTCATCTAGGTCACCTTTCGAATCGACTTTTTATGGGCTGATTGTAACACATTTCCGCGGTGCCTTCAACATGGGTATCATCGGAAAGGAATTTGCCGCCGCCGAATACCAAGAATATTTCGGCTGACAGGAATAAGCATGGACGGCAAAGGCATGAATATATTACATGCAAACCCGATGAGAGAAATGGAATGGGGCGTATGTTCCGTGGCCAAACAGCCCAAAATAACTTAGAGTTGGAAGGATAGATGAGGCTTTAGAAGAAAGGCGAAGCATTTAAAAGATACCTTAGTCTTATTCAAACGAACAAAGAGTTTTTTGGTATACTCCATTGGACATTACTACAGTAAACGCTTGCTTTCTCCAATTTTTTAGTTGTAATATGGGTTTAATAGGAATTATTCATGCGAGGTGATTGTGATGAAAAAAATAGCAAAACTGATTGCCCTTGCGTTATGTTTCGCCCTGTTGTTCGGATGTGCCAATGCAAATTCCAAAAATACCACTTCCCAACCAGAATCCCAAACACCGGCCGCTGCCACATCGCAAAGTGCTCTGGATATTCTCACCACTGCGAAAACGGCAACCATGTTTACATCCGAGCCAATCAGCGAAGACCACATCAAACAAATCCTGTCCGCCGGCCTGAATGCGCCCAGCGCAAGAAACAGCCAACCATGGCATTTTAGTGTGGTGACCAACAAAGACGTGTTGAACCAAATTGCAGATGCCATGTCCGGAGGAACGTCCAGCGCTTCCAGCAGTCAACAATCATCCGCGCCCAAAAGGCTCGGCCTTGCCGATGCGCCGGTGGCTGTCTTTGTCTATGGCACCGACAACTTGCCGACCGATTCCTTTGACTGCGGCCTTGCAACGGAAGCCATGTCCATCGCCGCGCTTTCGCTGGGGTATGGAACCAAAATTCTGTCTTCCCCTTCCACAACATTAAACGGGGAAAAGAAGGCCGAGTTTGACAAATTGCTGCAAATCCCGGAAGGATACAGCAACGTGGCGGTGCTGTTGATAGGCCATAATGACGTTGACGCCGCAACCGGTGCCTCCACCAGAAGCTCCATGGAGGAAAAAGTAAAATTCATCAACTAATCCGGCAAAACGCCCTATTTGTTAGGGCGTTTTTTCTTGCCCTAAAAAGCCCTTTCAGGGTAAGGTTTTTACGGCATCCCTGCATGGAAAGTTGTGCTATAATATTTGCAGCATTTGAAAAGGAGGGATTGTGGGCTTTTTCATCCAACATCGATACTTTACAATGCGCATATTTTAACGGTTCTGAAGGAGGTTAAGATATGGAACAGTGCTTGTTGTCGATCGATTGGGACTATTTTATTTACACCCAAAAGAACTGCGGTTCTTACATAGAAAACAATAGGAGCCTGATGGATAGTTGGTACAAGCGGTACATCCAGGCAAAGGTTTGGGGAGAGGATATTCTTCACGAGTTTCAGCTTTCTTCCCAATTGGACACCTTTTGGGAAAAAGTCAGAAAATCCTTTTTATTTGCAGCCGGCATCAAAGTGCTGGTTTCCGATTCCCACGCCTTATCCTACCAAATGACAAAGGATAACAACTGCGACGCGGTATACCTCTTTGACGCCCACTCCGACCTGGGTTACGGCGGGCTTTCGGCCTTGAACTTTGAAGTCAACTGCTCCAACTGGCTGGGTAAGCTCCTGAAAGACCAACAAATCCAAGGGGCTTATATTTTTTACAGTCCCTACACTGTGGAAAAACCGGAATACTTCCAGCCGATGAACCGCATTTACAATATCCGATACTGCGATTGGAAGGATTTGGGCGGCAAATCCATTGTGGTGACGGCCATTCATATCTGCAGGTCCGGCGCGTGGACCCCTCCGTGGCTGGACGAAAATTTTTACCAATTCGTTGACCGTTTGGGGCTTCCCTATACAATCGAGAACTGCCCGGAACGAAATTGGGACCCGGACCACATCAACTTATCCCAACAAATCAATTATTTGATGGCGTAACCAGCATCTATTTGAATGATAAGGAGCATATTGAGTGTTGGCTCAATATGCTCCTTCGTGTTTCTTTTTAAACGGGGCGGTTATTCTTCCTCATCCTGCAAAGCGTCGTAGCCCTCCTCCCCCGTCCGGATTTTGATGACATTTTCCACATCATAGATGAAAATTTTGCCGTCGCCCACGTTGCCGGTATAAAGGGCCTTCTTCACCGTCTCCACCACCGTTTCCGTCGGTATTTTGCAGACGACAATGTCCACCTGAACCTTGGGCAGGAGCCTTGTCTTGACGGGAGCGCCGCGGTAGTATTCCGTATGGCCTTTCTGCATGCCGTAACCCAGCACATTAGTGACCGTCAGCCCCGTGATGCCGATTTCGTCCAGATGGGACTGAAGAGCCGTAAACTTATCCTGGTTGGTGATGATGGTTACTTTGGTCATCTTTGCGCCGGGGCGCGCGCGGTTGACCACCGGGATGGCCACTTCCGGCGAAACGGCGGGAGCGGCCACTGGAACCTCGGCTGTACCTGCCACCGGGGCGGGAGCTCCGCTTCCGGAAGCCATAATGGGAGCGACGCTGGCAAAATCGGGATAGGCGGAGTTTCCATGCTCGCCGATATCCAGACCCTGAATTTCCTCCGCAAGGCTAACGCGGATGCCGATGGTCTTTTGCATCAATATCCAGACCAGAGCGGAAGACAGGAAAGCAAAGGCGCCAACGGCAATTACGCCGAGAAGCTGTGTGCCCAGAAGGCTGAGACCCCCGCCGTAGAACAGACCGTTTGCGGCGGAAAGGCTGGTGACGCCTTCCTGGGCGAAAAGGCCGACGCAGACGGTGCCAAAGACACCGCAGACCAAATGGACGGAGGTGGCGCCCACCGGGTCATCCACCTTGACGCGGTCAAAGAAGAGGACGGCGCACACCACGATGACGCCCGCTACGGCGCCGATGAGGATGGAGTTTTTAACGCTGACATAAGCGCAGCCGCCGGTGATGCCCACAAGGCCCGCAAGGCATCCGTTGATGGTCATGCCGAGGTCGGGCTTGCCGATGAAAATCCACGAGGTGGCGGTTGCGGTCAGAACCGCCGCAATGGCCGCGGTATTGGTGGTGACCAGGATATGCACCACGTCGCCCGGGTTCTGGAAGCTCATGGTGGAGCCGGGGTTAAAGCCGAACCAGCCCAGCCACAAGACAAACAGTCCGATGACCGCAAGGGACATGTTGTGGCCTGGAATGGCCTGGGGCTTGCCGTTCTTATCGTATTTGCCGTGACGGGGCCCGAGGATGATGGCGCCTGCCAAAGCCGCCCAACCTCCGACGGAGTGAACCACCGTATCGCCCGCAAAATCCAAAAAGCCAAGGTTGGCAAGCCAGCCACCGCCCCATACCCAGTGGCCGACGATGGGGTAAATGACAAGGGTCAGCACAAAGGAGAAAACGATAAAGGAGATGTACTTGACCCGCTCTGCCACCGCGCCGGACACGATGGTTGCGGCCGTGCCGCAGAACACCAGCTGGAAGAAGAATTTGCCCCAGAAGGGCACATGGGAAGTCAGCGTTTCGCTGTAAAAATCGAGGTTGGAATCGTTTAAAATAATCAGGTGTTGCGTACCGAGTATAGGATTGTCTCCCCCAAACATCAGCCCCCAGCCAAGGAGCATAAATCCCAGGGAAGAGACGGCGAAAACGATAAAGTTTTTGGAGAGAATATTCACCGTATTTTTGGACCTGGCAAAGCCGGATTCCACCGCTGCAAAGCCGAGGTTCATAAAGAACACCAGTACGGCCGCAAGCAGTACCCACAGGGTATCAATCATCATTGTCGTATTCATGCTACATTCCTCCTTAAAAATTTAAGGCGTGTATTTTATCGCGGCATCGAAAGATACTCACCATAAAACACACGCCTTTGTGCGCAATTTCAGTTGTCTGCGGACCCAAAAAGGAAAGGCGTGCATTTTACCGCGGCATCGAAAGATGCTCACCATAAAACACACGCCTTTGTGCGCCTCTTGTTTGGGATTTGCCCTCACTCAACATAATAGGCGCTGCGGATGGTATCCTCAGCGCCTTTGCTTTGATACTAGCAATTATATGGAAAAGAAATCGTTTTGTCAATCAGAAAAAATGTAAAGCCGAAACATTTTGCTTTCCGCCGTGGAAATCGAAAAAACAGGCCGCAATGAAACAATTTGGAGGCGTTGCATATCATATAATGGATACGATGACAAAGGCGTCGCGGTCAGTGGCGCCTTTTTATTTTTAGGAGGGTGTTTATGTGCGGAATTGCAGGCTGGATTGATTTTCATCGGGATTTGAGAATGCAGGAGGATATCATCGGCAAGATGACCGGCACCCTGGTGCGCAGGGGGCCGGATGCGCAGGGCATTTATCGGAAAGAAAACGTATGCCTGATGCACCGAAGGCTTATTGTGATTGACCCGGAAAACGGAATCCAGCCAATGACCATTCAAAAAGGCAATACCAGCTATACCATCGTCTACAACGGGGAGCTGTACAACACCAGCGAGCTCCGCGATGAGCTGTTGGCCTTCGGCTATCACTTCCGGGGCCATTCCGACACCGAGGTTTTGCTGACGGCATTTGTCCACTGGGGCGAATCCTGTCTGGAAAAGCTCAACGGCATTTACGCCTTCGGGGTTTGGAACGACGCCGACAAAACTTTATTCCTGGCCCGGGACCGCATGGGGGTAAAGCCCTTATTTGTCTATTGCTACCCCGACGGCATTCTCTTTGGCTCCGAATTAAAAACACTGTTGGCCAACCCCTTAATCAAACCCAGGGTTGACAAAGACGGACTAAAGGAAATATTCCTCTTAGGTCCGGGCAGAACCGGCGGCAACGGCGTCATCAAAGGCGTAACCGAATTAAAGCCCGCCGAGTATCTGGTCTTTGGGCGGCAAACGGGGTGCAAAGTCCGCCAATATTGGAGCCCGAAGGCCATGGAACACTCCGACGATATCCAAACCACCGTTGAAAAGACCCGCTTTTTCATCACCGACGCGGTAAAGCGCCAGTTGGTGTCGGATGTGCCGCTGTGCTGCTTTTTGTCCGGCGGCTTGGATTCCAGCATCATTTCCAAAATAGCCTCCGACGCGTATTTAGCCGACAACAAGGGAAATCTTCACACCTATTCGGTCAACTACGTGGACAATCAGCGGTATTTTAAACGGAGCCTGTTTCAGCCCAATTCCGACGAAGAATACATTCGGATGATGGCGAGCGCCATCCGATCCCAACACCACGAAGTGCTGCTGCACAACGAGGATTTGGAAAAGCACCTGACCGACGCGGTTCTTGCCCGCGATTTACCCGGCATGGCGGATGTGGACTCTTCCCTGCTGCTGTTTTGCAGGGAAATCAAAAAGGAGTTTACCGTTGCGGTTTCCGGCGAATGTGCCGACGAGATATTCGGCGGTTACCCATGGTATCACAACCGGGAAATTTTATTCCGGGACACCTTCCCCTGGTCCCATTCCCTGGAGGTAAGGCAAAGCATCTTAAAGCCGGGGTTGCTGACCGACGGCGAAGAATACGTCAAACAGCGGTACCGCGATACCGTCAACGCAGCGGATACCTTGCCCAGCGACGGGAAGCTGGAAGTTCGCATGAGGCAGATGTTTATGCTGAACCTCAACTGGTTTATGCAGACATTGCTGGACCGGAAGGACAGGATGTCTATGTACAGCGGTCTTGAGGTCCGAGTACCGTTCTGCGACCACCGGTTGGTGGAGTACGCTTACAACATGCCCTGGAACATCAAGTCACTGCACGGCAGGGAAAAAGGAATTGTGCGGGAGGCCATGAAGGGCATTTTGCCGGACGAAATTCTATGGCGCAAGAAGAGTCCCTATCCTAAAACCCATCATCCAACGTATCTGAAAGCCGTGAAAGCAACCCTGCAACAAATTCTAAATGATTCTACCTCCCCGCTGTTGCAACTCATCAACAAGCAAAAGGTGCTGGAACTCATCGACTCCGACGGCAAGGCCCTCACTACGCCCTGGTACGGCCAGCTAATGACAGGGCCGCAGCTCATGGCATATTTAATCCAGGTGGATTTTTGGATGAGGGCGTATAAGATTGAGATCGTGTAAATATTCTTTATTCATACATCTTCTATCAAAACAAGATGCAGGGTAGTTTGCTACCCCGCATCTTTTCAATCTTGTAAAAAGACAAAAATAATTATTACTGCGTGCCAAATCATGCCGAAAAAAGCCGTGTGGTGCGCAACGAAAATCCAATAATGCATAAGTTCGTTAAAATGATAAATTTTCCCTATCTACAATGCATAATGTGTAGTGGGGAACTTTTATTTTTCGATTTTTGGCATTACTGTATTAGGATTGGATGTACGGGCGGCTCCCCCATATAGGTTTACAGAACAAATTATAAGTTAGTGAGGTAATGCAGGATGTTCGTAAAACATCAATTATCTCTCTTGGCTCTATTGTTTATACTGCTTCCTTTCTTTGATACAAGCTAAATGCATCCACAGTTTGCGGTGTTTTCCGAAATATCAGAAATATGGAGGGCATTGTATATGAAACATCGTACGCGAACTTTATGCATTGCTATCGCATTGATTTTAATCGGTAGCGTATGCGCATGTTTGCTGCAAAGCGATTTTGGCAGGATTCGCATTAAAGATATCAATATTATAACGGAGAATCAGCAGTATCTACATGCCCTTGCTTTCATTCCAAAATATGCATCGAAAGAAAACAAAGTGCCGGTTGTCATTACCAGCCATGGATGGTTAAATAGTGCGGAAGTACAGGATGCCGCATCCATTGAATTAGCCCGTCGCGGCATCGCGGTTATCGCTATGGATGCATACGGCCACGGGTTATCCAGCAGTCTCTATGAAAGTATCCCAATCGACTCCGAAAAATACGGTCAGGGCATGATTCCCTTGGTCGAATACTGCGCCAGCGGCATCATGGATTTTATTGACACCAGCCGTATTGGCGTCATGGGCCACTCCATGGGAGGGCGCGCAGCCAAGAACACCGCTATCTATTACAGCAACCTTTATAATGCGGCGATAGAAGAAGCAAAAGCCCCATCTTCCGATGGCGGTGAAGAAATAACCGAAGCAGAATTGGCGCATGCCAAGTCATTAATGAAAATCAGCGCATCCTTGCCTACGGGACAATCCCCCGGTAGCCTTGCTGATTGGAGTATCATTCGCTGCAATATGGGCTTCCTTTATGGATTATTGGAAGAAGGCGGATATAGTAGTTCCACCGGTACAGCCGACCTGCGCGGCTCCTCGAAAGAAGCCCTCGACATGGTCAACAGCGTCGACCCTTCTGTAACGTATGTAGAGGAAGGCGTCTTCTATGGAAATAAAGAAGACGGCACGCTTCGGGTGCTCTATCAGCCTTATATTACCCATCCTCTGATTCACTTTGATCCAAATTCCACTGCAGATGTCATTGAATTCTTTACATATTGTCTCGATGTGGATACAGATTTGAGCCCCAAAAATCAGACGTTTTTGTTAAAGGAATTCTGTAACCTAGTAGCCATGATTGGACTCCTCATGCTTCTGGTCCCCATCACCAGTTTACTGCTCGACACACCTTTGTTTGCCGACCTCAAAGGGCGTGAGGGTCCAAGGCTCCCTGCGCTTACCCCGCAGACGAAAAAGAGATTTTGGACTGGTTGGATCCTTGGCGGCGTTGCGTCTTTCTTAGCAGCGTGGTTTGCGACTGTTATGGTCCCCTCCACGGCTTCAACTAAGAATCACGGGTTCTTTATGAGCAACTGGACGTTCTTTGCCGCCCCTACTCTGAACACCATCTCGGTATGGACCGCATTATCTGCAATTTGGTCCTTCTTCTGGTTCTTCTATCACTACAAGAAAGACAAAGCAGCCGGTATTCGCACCGAAGAGATGGTTGGATTAAAGATTTCCGGCAAACAGCTTGGGAAGAGCATCGCTCTCTCTGCAAGCGTTTTGGGCCACCTATATGCAGTTGTATGGTTCTGCAAGTGGGCTTTTAATACGGACTTTCGATTCTGGACCCCCGCTATCAAAACTTTTGACATAGGTCATTTGTTCTACTTCTTCAACTACCTTCCCATTTTCTTTGCATTCTATTTTGCAAATGCCCTCATTGTCAACGGTGCAAGCCGCTTTGAAGGTATGAACGAGAGAAAGAATTTGTTTATTCTTGGCCTTGGAAATATTTTAGGCCTTAGTGTTCTCTGGGCCCTTCAATACGGCAAGCTTCTTCTTACCGGAACTACAGTCTGGGGTACTACTTGGATTAATGTCCTTGTCATTGCGTTCTGTGTTTGGCAGTTGTTCCTTGCTCCCTTCCTATTGCGGTCCTTCTATAAGCTTACCGGGAAAAACTGGGTTGGTCCCATAATCGTGTCAAGTCTATACGTGCTCTGTGGAATTATGAACACTGCCGTCCATAGCACTATCCTTTAGAGTGTGAATAAATGGTGCGCCACCTCCATGAGGGGGGTGGCGCAACGGCATTATAGGTTATGGGACTTAAATTGTAGAAATGTTATGGGCAGGTTTGCAGAACCTGCCCATATCACTTTGCAGCCCTCTTAATAGGAAAATATATAAAATGTTTTAAATATCTTTTAAAGCAGAGGATAACATGTTAATATCATGATAGCATTGCCTGTCCCGGCACAATTGGAGATTGAGGAGTACAAGATGTTTCCAAACATGAGAAGATTCAAACAGGCTGTTTCGGAAGCCGAATGCAGAAAAATGTTATCCGAAGAGAAAAGGGCCGCCTTTTCCGTCATCGGGCATGACGGATACCCTTACACCATTCCCATCAATTTTTACTACGATGAGAAGGAAAACCGCATTTATTTTCACGGCGCCAGGGAAGGTCACAAGATTTCCGCCATCAAAAACTGTGACAAAGTGTGCTTGACGACATGGAACCAGGGGTTTCGCAAAGAAGGGCATTGGGAGTGGAATGTCACCAGCGTCGTGGTGTTTGGCAGAGCCATACTGATCGAAGATAGAAAAATCACCGTAGATAAGCTGCGTGCGCTGGCCTTTAAATATTATCCCACCAAAGAGGAAGCGGAAGAAGAATTGGCGCGGGGCCTTGAGCGGGCGCAGCTCTTTGCAATTGAGATTGAACACATGACTGGCAAGCTAGTAAATGAAAAGTAAACCACAAAAGGAACCGCACAACGCACAGAAATACAAAGGAGGAGGAAGCCATGGAAAACCTGTCCAAGCTGCCGAATATCGGGGCCGAATTGGAAAAGCAACTGATGGATGTCGGGATTACCACACCGGAAGAGCTAAAAAAGGTGGGGAGCCGTGAAGCATGGCTTCGGATTCTGCAGCGGGACCCTTCCGCCTGTCTCATGCGGCTTTCCGCACTGGAGGGCGCCATTCAGGGGATTCGGTGGCATCACCTGGACAGCGCGACGAAAGCATCGCTGAAGGAATTTTACCACCAGCACAAGGGAGCATCCCAATAGTCCACCGGAGCACCCCCGCTACACATAAACAGAAAGCCGCAGCTATATTTCAAGCTACGGCTTTTATTTTATGGCTTCGGGTATTCGTTGCAGAGCAATCGGTAGGGCGGTTCGTCCTCCTCGATGGCGGGGAACCGGCCGACGGGCTTCCAGAAGCGGTTGTCGGTATTGTCGTCGTTGCACTGGCTGACCTCTCCCAGCAGCACCGGCCCCGTGCCTTCCTCCACCGTAAAGTCGTGGTATAGGTAGGGCGGGATGGTGATGCTCTCCCCCGGTGTCAGGCGCACCTGTGTGCCAGCGGGCACCGTCAGTTCCCGCCCATCCATGTGGACGCACACTTCGCCGGTTTCGTCCAACTCCTCGTCGGGGGTCGAATTGTAAACCCGAATCAGCACGTTGCCGCCGCCCCGGTTGATGATGTCCTCCATCTTGCTCCAGTGAAAGTGCATGGGAGAATATTGGCCCTCCCGCAGATAGAGCAGCTTTTCGGCGTAGGTCTTGGCGTATTTGTCCTTCATCGCCAGGTTGCCGTTGCGCAGGGTAATCAGCGACATGCCCACTTTGCCAAAGTCGCCCAGGCCGTAATCGGTGATGTCCCAGCCCAGCATGTTGTCGCGGATTTCGTCGTACTCGTGGCCCTTGGTTTTCCACTCTTCCGGCGTAAAGTGGCAAAAAGGCGGCAGGGCAACCCGGTATTCCTGCAGGAACGCCTCCATTTCCCTCAACACTTGGTTAATTTCGCTGCGTTTCATACGTCATCCCTCTTTTCAGCCAAGGAACTCCCTGACCATGTCTATGGTTGGCATCGCCGGTATCCCTCCGCGCTTTTGCACACACAGAGTGGCGACCGCGTTGGCAAACTCGGTGAATTCCCGAAGCTGTGTCTCGTCAAGTTCATGGGGGCGAAGCCCGCTCCTCACCAGTTGATAGAGAAAGCCGCCCCAGAAAGCGTCCCCGGCGCCGGTGGTATCCACCACCGGAACATCGGCAACCGGAACCAGCACCGACCCGCCTTCCACGGCGGCATAGGCGCCCTTGCTCCCAAGGGTAACCACCGCGCAGGAGACTCCCTTTTGGAACAGAGCCCTGGCGGCCGCTTCCGGAGAAGACTCGCCTGTCATGAGCTCCATTTCCTCCTCGCTGATTTTGACAATATCCGTCAAGGGAATCACGCTCTGCATCATGGTTGCCGCTTCCTCTTTGCTTCTCCAAAGGGGCGCGCGGTAGTTGGGGTCGTAAGAAATGATGGCGCCTGCCTTTTTGGCGGCTTTCACCGCTTCCAGGGTGGCGGAACGGGAAGGCTCGTCGGTGAGCGAAAGGGAGCCAAAGTGGAACACCCTGCACTCCTCCACCAACTCCCTTTTGACCTCACACGCCGAAAGGGTGGTGTCTGCGCCGGGCTTCCGGGCAAAGGAAAAGTGGCGCTCCCCCGTTTCCGACAGCTCCACGAAGGCAAGGGTGGTAAACACATCCTCCGCACTGATTAATCCGCCGGTGTCGACGCCCCTTTCTTCCAGCACCCCGCGCAGGTAGTCCCCGTGCATATCCTTGCCCACCTTGCCAATCAGCGCGGTTTTCAGCCCCAGATTGGAGGCGGCGCAGAGCACATTGGCAGGCGCGCCGCCGGGGTTCTGCTCAAACAGGCGCATGCCATTTTCGCTTCTGCCGTAGTAGGTAAAATCCACCAACAGCTCGCCCAACGCGACAATATCAAACACCCAATCACTTCCCGAGCACTTTTTAATACGAATTCTTTATGAAAGTTTATTATATTTTATCACAAAAGGAAACCGGTTTCAACGAATCCGCTAATTTCAGCGCGCTCTCGCTGTTCCGACGGAACTGTAAGAGCGCGCAAACATCACGGCCGCCCAACCTGGTAAATATTTAATGTTACCTTTGTTTAATTTTCGTGTTATAATTGCTCCTGTCCGTTATTTCTACTGGGGGTATTTATCGTGAAACAGTTAGAAGGTAAAGTAGCAATTATTACCGGCTCCACTTCCGGTATGGGCAGAGATACTGCATATCGTTTTGCCGAAGAAGGCTGCAAGGTTGTCATCACCGGCCGCAATGAGGAAAGAGCCAGGGCTGCTGTCGAGAAGATTAAGGCCGTCGGCGGCGAAGCCATCTATGTGGTGGCCGACACCACCGATCTTTCCAGCGCCCAGAAAATTTTTGACGCTACCATGGAAGCCTACGGCACCGTGGATATTCTCATCAACAACGCAGGCCAGCTGAGCACCACTCCGTTTATGGAACTTACTTTGGCGGAATGGACCGATGTGCTCAACGTCAACGTCACCATGGCGATTCTGCTGGGCCAGCTCTGCGCCAAAGTAATGAAGGAAAAGGGCAAAGGCCATATCATCAACATCTCCTCCATTGCCGGCACTTCCGCTCGCTGGGGCTTGACCGCCTACTGCACCTCAAAACACGCTATGGTAGGTCTCACCAAAGCCATGGCCAGAGAACTGGGCCCCGAAATTCATGTCAACGGCATCCTGCCCGGCGCCATTCAGACAGCCATGCTGGATTCCGTCGGCGGAGAGGCTGCCGTGGGTGGCATGATTGAAATGTCTCCTCTCAAGAGAATCGGCCAGGGAAGCGAAATTGCATCCGCCTGCCTGTTCCTTGCCACCGACGAGTCCTCCTTTGTGGACGGCCAGCTCATCCGTGTCGACGGCGGCGTGGACTGCTAGTGCGCTGATTTTCAATCTGATACTGTACTCAAAAACCGTCTGCGGGGGTATCTTACCGCAGACGGTTTTTACTTGCAAAAAAGGCGATTTCCTTTGCTTTTTGGAGAATAGTCTGTCATAATAGCTCTTTGGACGGGTGACGCGCACCCCCGTCGATTGTCGGAGGAGGAAATCGAAATGTTTCATTATATTTGGCCGCTTGCCTTGGTGGTCCTGTCAAACGTAGCCTATCAAATATGTGCCAAATCGGTGCCAAACAATCTAAATCCCTTTGTTTCGCTGACCATCACCTACTCGGTGGGGGCGCTGGCGTCCCTGGTGTTGTTTTTGGTGCTGAACAGGGGTACCAGTCTGGCGATGGAGTTTCGAAAAGTGAACTGGGCGCCCTTTGTCTTTGGCCTGGTGTTAATTGGGCTGGAGGTGGGATGGATTTACGCCTACCGGGCCGGATGGCAGGTCAGCGTGGCCCAGATTGTGCAGAGCGCGTTTTTGGCCGTTGCGTTAATTTTTGTGGGGGCTTTGCTTTACAAAGAAGCGCTGACCTGGAACAAACTGGTGGGCGTTGTGATATGCCTGATTGGCCTTGTGTTTATCAACTATAAATAGCCTTTGATTTTGGTAAAATAGCCCCCTTGGACGAAATTTTGCGCTCCATCCATAATAGCTTGTGCTATAATGGAGGCGGCACATGGCAAAGTGTTCAGAAAGGCGGGTGTTGGATATGGATACGATTGAAAAATGTGCCGCGTTGATTCAAAAAGCAAACAAAATACTGGTGCTGACCGGCGCGGGAATGTCCACCGAATCGGGGATTCCCGATTTTCGCTCCAACACGGGGTTGTACTCCAAGGATTTTAAAGGTTTGCCACCCGAGACCATTCTTTCCCTTAGCTTTTTTAAAAGGAATCCGCAGGTGTTTTGGGAATATGTTTCGAAATACATGAATTACCAAAACGCCAAACCCAACGTCGGCCATTACATGCTGGCAAAATGGGAAAAAAAGAAAGACATCACCATCGTAACGCAAAACATCGACGAGCTGCATACCCTAGCCGGCTCCACGAAGGTGATAGAAATTCACGGCTCCATCAAAACGGCTACCTGCCAGGGATGCCACAAAAAATACCGGGAAGAGGATGTTCTTTCCAAAGAAAACGGGTATCTTTGCGACTGCGGCTCGCCCATCAAACCGGATATTGTGCTGTACGAAGAAAGCGTGGAGAAGATGTCTCTGGTCTTCCCCCTGATTGAGCAGGCCGACTTGTTGATGGTTTTGGGCACTTCCCTGACCGTATATCCGGTTGCGGCCATCCCCGCCTATTATAACCGGCAGGACAAGCCCATGATTATCGTCAACAAAACCCCTACCCCTTATCATGGAACGCCAAACTGCATCGAAATCAACGACAGCATCGGCCCCACGTTGAAAAAAATTGATGCCCTCCTGGAGCCTTGACGCTGTTTGTAAGGGATTTGCCGCTATGGTGCAGAGCCCACAACACATGAATCACGGAAAAATCCCCATTCTATCGTCAAATTAATATAGTGTAAAAATAGATTGAAATCATTCTTTTCTTCGCATACAATGACAATGTTAGAGACCGGCGCCATCGTCGGTCCATTTCTTTGCTGTTTGAACAACGGAATAAGGAGTTATGACTTGGTGAAATCCATCTTATGCTACCTCAAAAAAGAAGTGGTATTGTCCGTTTCCCTGCTGCTGGCGCTGATATCCATGGTCTTTGTGCCGCTGGATCGGCAATACATTGGTTACATTGACTTTCACACGCTGACCATCCTTCTCAGTTTGATGATTGTCATGGCCGGGCTGCGAAGCCTGGGTGTCTTTTCCATGATTGGAAGCTGGATGCTGGAAAGAACCAGCAATGTGCGCAGCTTATCTCTGATCCTGGTGCTGCTGTGCTTTGGGTTCAGCATGGTGATTACCAACGATGTGGCCCTTATCGCCTTTGTACCCTTTACCATCGATGTGCTGGTAATGGCGGGTTTGGAGGGTTACCTGATTCGGGTTATTGTTCTGCAGACCATTGCCAGCAATTTGGGCAGCATGCTGACTCCCATTGGCAACCCCCAGAATTTATATTTGTACTCCTTAAGTGGCATGAGCCTGGGTAGCTTTATTTCCCTGATGTTGCCTTATACGCTGCTGTCCCTCGTGGGGCTTATCGCAGCTTGTTTCATTCTCATTGACCGGAAAGGGGTTGCCGTCCAGGTGCCCTCCCGGCGGAGCCTTTCGGTAGCGGAAAAAAGCAAGGGAACAGCCTATCTTTTGCTGTTCCTCTTTGCTTTGACCAGCGTGGCTCGCATCGTTTCGGTCTATGTTGTTGGGGCGGTGATTTTGGCGGTGGTTTTTGTGATGGACCGCAGGATTCTTGGCAAACCGGATTACGCCCTGCTTTTGACTTTCTTTTTCCTGTTTGTGTTTATCGGCAATATGAAGCGGATTCCGGACATCAACCTTTGGCTGCAAAGCGTGATTCACGGGCATGAACTGATGACTTCCGTATTGGCCAGTCAGGTGATCAGCAATGTTCCCGCCGCCATCCTCCTTTCCGGATTTACGGACAATATTGCAACGCTGGTGGTGGGTACCAACTTAGGCGGCCTAGGTACCATCATTGCTTCCATGGCAAGCCTGATTTCCTTCAAATATTACGGCACGACGACCGATAAGCGAAATGCCGCTTACCTTGGCGTTTTTACCTTACTGAACGTCATTTTCCTGGCGGCGCTGCTATTGTTGCACTATCTCATCTAAATTCCAGGGCTTTTCCACATGTCACCGTTTGAGTGGATGGCAAAAATAGTCGAGCGTTTTCTTTTCTTCCGCTGTACAATCAAGGCAAGGGGGTGAAAAGAGTGGACCAACAAGTTTTGGCGGTTCAACGGATGCAGGATTACATCGAAACGCACTTAGCCGAGAAAATTACGTTATCCGACCTTGCGGCCGTCTCCCATTTTTCTCCCTGGCACGCTTACCGGTTGTTCCGCCAATATACCGGAAAAACGCCCGCGGATTATATCCGGAGCCTGCGGCTTTCTCAATCTGCCTTCCGAATCAGGAAGGAAGACTGCCACATTACCGACGTCGCCTACGATTTGGGGTTCGGCAGCGTGGACGGGTATACACGGGCATTTTACCGGGAGTTTGGCTGCACCCCCAGCGAATACGCAAAGAATCCTGTCCCCATTACTCTTTTCATTCCCTACGGTGTCAAATTCAGAACAATGCCGAAGGAGTACAGCAATATGGAAAATGTGCAGAGCGTCTTTGTTCAAGTGGTTCGCAAACCGGAACGGAAAGTCATCATCAAACGCGGCGTAAACGCGGAAGACTATATGGACTATTGCAGGGAAGTTGGGTGCGATGTGTGGGGAATCCTCATGAGCATGGATTCCCTTTGCGGGGAACCGGTGTGCCTTTGGCTTCCCCCAAAATACAAAAAGCCCAATACGTCCACCTATGTGCAGGGAGTGGAGGTTGACATCCATTATGACGGCGTGATCCCCGAAGGTTTTGACACCATCGAGCTGCCCGCTTGCGAGTATCTGGCCTTTCAGGGAGAGCCTTTCCTCGAGGAAAACTATTGCGAGGCGATCCTTGCCGTGCAGCACGCCATGGAGAAATATCAACCGACTTTAATCGGCTACGAATGGGATGACGACAACCCCCGCATTCAGCTTGAGCCTCGCGGCGAGCGCGGCTACATCGAACTGAGGGCCGTCAAAAGAAAGATGGGAAACTAAAAGGCAATTCACTTTCGTCCAAAGAGACATTTCGTCTTACTCAAGTCATTCTCACGTTACTGCTCAATGCAGAACGTGTTGTAACCGAAGGCTCCAAAATTCTTAACAGACAACGTGCGAACCAAGGCATTCACCCTGCGGGGTGAATGCCTTTTTTATTCCATTATTCTGCTATTTCATTGAATTTATGAAATTGATATGATTCATTTAACCAATTACCGTATATTTTCTAAAGTTACATAAATATCAAACAAATTATGAATAAATTATTTATTTGATATTTAAGTTAATCGTTTTCCTTTTCATGCCGATATATTTTATTGTGAGGATTCAAATTATCATAAATGAAATCTATAGTTTTAGAAATTGAAAAGCAATTTCTGAAAATATATGAAACCTGGTTGCAGATTGGGAAATCTTGGGGCATAATTCTATGCGCAAATATTCATTCATTCTCTAGAAAGAAGACGATTGATGGCTGATTATATTTGAAATCACAGGGGAAGATGGATGCAAAATATAAATACCTTCCCTTCTCAACTGGACTAACGGTGATTGCCCCTAATCCCAAATCATCAGGAATCAAGGTTTTAATAACGGATGTCTGTACAAAAAATGTTGTAGCAATTTTGAATTGAGTGGAGGGAACATCGATGAACTGGTATCGGAATTTAAAGATATCTTTAAAACTAATCATTGCGTTTCTGGTTGTGGCGCTGATTGCCGCAATTGTGGGTGTGGTCGGATTGGTCAATATCATTCGGTTGAATAAATCCGACACACTTCTCTATGAAGAAAACACCCTCGGCATCAAATATTCGGGGCAAGCCGCCGCCTATTACCAGAGATTTAAGTACAACTTCGCGGAAATCCTTTTGCTGAAAGACAACAGCTTAAAAGACGATTATGTGGCGAAGCTCAACAGCTATATGGCTACCGTCGATGAGCAATTGGCAAATTATGAAGCGGGTATCGTAAATCAGGAGGACCTGCAGCTGTTTAGCGAGCTGAAAACGCAATGGGAAGAGTTCAAAACTCACATGCAGCAGGCGATTCAACACATTCAGAATGGAGCATATGACAAAGCGGAACAGGTGCTCCTGAATGATGCCAATGCTTCCGGAGACGCGGTTCGCGATTTCCTATTCCAGCTGATGGAATACAACGAGGATTCCGCTGATGCTAGAGCGGAGCAAAACACAAGGGAAGCTCGTGCTGCCACCATTATTATGATTGCCTTTGTTCTAATCGGTCTGATTCTGGCCATTGCGCTGGGGTTCTTCATTGCCGGCCTTATCAGCAAACCTATCAAAAAAGTTGTGGCAGCCGCTGACCAGCTTGCCCTGGGCGATATTGACATTCAATTTACCATCTTCACCAAAGATGAAATTGGGCAACTGGCAGAGTCGTTCCGGCGCTTGGTCGAGAGCACCCGGGTTCAGGTGATGGCTGTGCAACAAATTGCCGATGGAGACCTGACCGCAGAAGTGCCGATTCGCTCCGAAAAAGACCTGCTTGGGCAGAAGCTGTCTGAAATGGTGCAGAATCTCAATAATCTGATGATCAATATCGCCACCGCAGCCGATCAGGTTTCCAGCGGAGCCAAGCAAATCTCCGATTCCAGCGTCGTGCTTTCTCAGGGAGCTACCGAACAGGCCAGCTCCATCGAAGAATTGTCCGCCACCATCGAAGAAATTTCCACTCAGACAAAAGACAACGCCGATAACGCAAGTCAGGCAAACCGGCTGGCTGAACAGGCCAAAAACTATGCCGTCGTCGGAAACTCTCACATGCAGGACATGCTGAAAGCAATGGATGAGATTAATGCGTCGTCCAATAACATCAACAAGATTATCAAAGTCATCGACGACATCGCGTTCCAGACCAATATACTGGCCCTGAACGCCGCCGTGGAGGCAGCCCGGGCCGGACAACACGGCAAAGGCTTTGCCGTTGTGGCCGAGGAGGTTCGCAATCTGGCGGCGCGGTCTGCCAACGCTGCCAAAGAGACCACCGCTTTGATTGAGGATTCCATCCAGAAGGCGGAAGGCGGCACCAAAATCGCCCAGGAAACCGCCGAGGCCCTGCAAAAGATTATGGAGGGCGTGGACGCCGTATCCAATCTGGTAGGCCATATCAACAACGCTTCCAACGAGCAGGCTTCCGCCATCGCTCAAATCAACGAGGGAATCACCCAGGTATCCCACGTGGTTCAGGAAAACTCCGCCACCTCCGAGGAGAGTGCGGCCGCCAGCGAAGAGCTTTCCAGCCAGGCCGAAGTACTCAAGGAGCTGATTGGAAGGTTCCGGGTGAAAAGAAACGATAAAGCCGGCTATTCCCTGAAGCCCGGCTCCGAAAAGAAGGTGGAAAGCTCCGCACAGCAAACAAGCAGTCAGCCGAAGGAAGAAGCGTTCGCTTTAAGCAAATAAGTACATACCGTCAATACCAATGCTGAGGGATGATATTATTTCATCCCTCAGCATTTTTTGACTTGCGTCATCCATACCGGTTTTGCCTTTGGGTTGGAATGATTAATGCCATTTTCACACTATTCTTTTTTTCGCTTCCCCATTGTATAATAGAAAAAGTACTCTTATGTAAAATATCGGAGGTTTCGAATGGTATTATATTTTTCAGGCACCGGAAACACCGAGTACATAGCCAGATTGATTGCCGAGGGATTGGGCGATGAATGCGTCGATTTGTTTGAGCGAATCCGAACAAACGACCCATCCCCTTTGTATTCCCAAAAAGCATACGTCATCTGCGCGCCCATCTATGTGTGCGAAATGCCTTTGTTTTTGATGAAGTATTTAAACTCCATCTCATTTCAGGGAAACCGCAACGTGTATTTTATTGTTACCAGCGGTGGGTATAGTGGCAGCGCTAAGGTTCAGGCAAAGCTGTTTGCCATCCGAAAGAAGTTAAAATATTGGGGCTGCGCGGATTTTGTCATGCCGAGAAATTATGTGGCCAACAATATGTACGACATGGATGAAGAAGAAGTCATCCATGCCAAAATTGCGGCCGCTACCAAAAAAGTTGAGCAAGTGGTGGACACCATCAAGAAGGGACGCAAGCTCAAATCCCGTCATGTGTGGCTGTTTGAAACGTTGATTATCGCCCCTTTTGCCCCTTTGTGGACCAAATACAAGCTGGTGGCCAGGGATTTCTATGCGACGGACGCATGTATAGGGTGCCGGATTTGCGAAAGAGCCTGCCCCTTAAACAACATTCAAATGGTGGATAAGAAGCCCAAATGGGGGGACCGCTGCACCCACTGCATGGCGTGTATTTCCAAATGCCCCAAAACCGCCATCGAATACGGCAAGGTAACCCAAGGCAAAAAGCGGTATTTATTAAAGCATTATGTCCCCTCCAGCAGCAATCAATGAGTCTCACTCCCTGTAAAAGTTTACAGATTTTTTTGTGATAAGCAAATTTGAATTGGGAAATCCTATCAAGATACAGCACGGAATCTGCGGCTGTATCTTTTTTAATTGACAATTGTTAGAAAATCAGGTAAAGCAAGGAGGCATTCGACTTTGTTCAGCTTTTTGGAAGATAAAATATGGCAAATTGCAAAACAAAGTCGCTATTGTAACCGGTGCCACTGCCGGTATCGGCCTTGGCGTTGTAGAAGTTTATGCCGAGGAAGGAGCAAAAGTGGTGTTCTGCGGCCGCCGGGAAGATCTGGGAAATTCCATCCAGGAGGACCTGCGCGCCAAGGGTTATGACGTGACGTTTGTCAAAGCCGATATGGCAAAGGATGAAGACATTAAAAATCTTTTTGACACCGCCGTTGCCACCTATGGCAAGGTGGACATCCTGGTGAACAACGCTGGCATTATGAGAATGCTGCCTATGGTTGACATGGATGTGGAAAAAGACTGGGACTCGGTGATTCATCTGAATCTGAGAAGCTATTTTGTGGCATCCCAGCATGCCGCCAGGTTGATGGGAGCCGGCAGCTCCATTATCAATATCGCCTCCATCGGCGGCTTGTCCGGAGCCCCCATGCTGGCATCCTACGGAGCCTCCAAGGCTGCCGTCATCTCCCTGACCAGAACTTGCGCCCGGGAATTGGCGCCGAAGGGAATTCAAACCAACGCTATCCTCCCCGGCACCATCTTCTCCGAGATGATGCCCCGCGATGGCGAATTCACTGCCTCCACCATTCCCATGATCCCTATGGGGCGCGGCGGCGAGCCAAGGGAAATCGGTACCGTTGCGGCGTTCCTGGCCAGCGAGGAGGCCTCTTATATTTGCGGCGCGTCCATTGTGGTGGATGGCGGAATGACTGCCTAATTCCACCGCATATCAGCTGCCTCTTCTAAGGGGCAGCTTTTTTGTTTTGAAAAATATACTCTCGTGCTTTGAGCGACGGCCCTCCGATTAAGAAACCAGAGTTCGTATCCTAGTTGTAAGCTCCATTAATCAAATAGAACAGAAAGGGAACCGTCCCGCGAACGGTTCCCTTCCTGTTCTGTTAACTGAAATCTCAAATCAATTTCAATAATTCCAGCGTGTTAATAATGAGCACGACTTTTCCATTCCCTAACAGTGTTGATCCCGATATACCCGGAATAGATGCCAGTTGCCCCTCCAGCGTTTTGACCACAAACTCCTGTTCGCTTTTAAGTTTGTCCACAATGATGGCGCATTTTTCCGCTCCATTAGAAACAATCACTGCATTATATTCTTCCATCTCATTTTCCAGTTCAGTAGAGAAAAAGAGTTTGCTGAGCCATTCCACGCCGATGACTTCTCCCCTTAAATTTGTAAAGCATTTTCCATGATAGCTATGGATATCGTCTTTGCGAATTTTCATGGTTTCCGCAACATATTCAAGAGGAAAAATATAGCTTTCCCCTGCAACTTCAACAATTAAGCCTCTGGATATGGCCAAGGTAACGGGTAATTGAATGATCATTTTGGTACCCTTATCCACTTCACTCTCAATGGATACGTTTCCTTTGAGTTTTACGATATTGCTTCTGACTATATCCATACCAACTCCACGGCCAGACACTTCTGTAATCTGTTCCGCGGTGCTGAAACCCGGAAGAAAAATAAGGTTAATCAACTGATTTTTGCTCATCCGGTCGGCGTCAGTTTCCGTGATAAAGCCTTTTTGGATGGCTTTCCGTCTAATGGCTTCGGCATCGATGCCTTTCCCGTCGTCTTCTATCTCAATGTACACATAATTATTTTTATTGTAGGCTCTCAGCAAAATCCTGCCTTTTTCGGGTTTTCCTTTTAAAATCCGCTCTTCGGGAGACTCGATACCATGATCCGCCGCGTTGCGAATCATATGCACAAGGGGGTCGCTTACCTGCTCAATGATTGTTTTGTCAATCTCAGTAGTATCCCCTTCCATCAGAAGCTCAATCTTTTTACCGGAACTTTGGGCAATATCTCTGACAACTCTGGGCATTCTTTGGAACACTGTCTTGACTTCGACCATTCTGATGGACATAATGGCATTCTGCAGCTCATCGGAAATTCGATTGACATAATCCCCCACTTCTTTGACTTCCTTCGACATGGCCGACAGGTGATATTCCATATTGAGTTTGGAAGAAATATGGAGGAAGGAATTTTTTACCACCAATAATCCGGAAATCAGGTTCATCATCTTATCAATCTTTTCCTGATTGACGCGTATGCTCTGGGCAATGTTGCCTTTGGGTTTTACATCCTCTTCTTTTCCTGCCCTTTGCATACCCGGCTGATTGTTATTTTGCCGATGATCGGAGACCTGGGAACGGCTGGTTGGAACGTTATCGTTTGACTGGAAATCAGATACTTGCTCTTTAAGCCTTTTACAGATTCCTTCATCGGGAAGAATATCATATTCTTCCGCGGCGATCATGTTCAAGGACAGCTTCAAATAATCTACCGCGGAAAGGCTTAAGTCCACCAGATCCTTCTCAAATTTGCATTCCTTATCTCGGTGCAGTGCGAGCAAGCTTTCAAAGCTGTGCACCACTTCGGAGCACTTTTTCAGCACGGCATAGGCGGGATCTTCCGGAGAGAGCATGGAAAGAAAAAGGCCTATCCCGCCTTTGATGCTGTGCACAGAACGAAAAATTTCATTGATAGCCTCTCGGTCATTACTGTTTGCATCAAGACGTATTAACAAATCATTTTCGATACGCTCGATATGTTCATAATTTTCAAAAAGAAACTGCTCCTTGATACCCTCCGCCAGCTCCCTTTTGAATTCCTCTGGTTGTTCCCCGGGGCCAGCCTCTTTTGTGGGATTCGCACCGGCCTCATTTTCCTCCTGGACTTCTAAAATAACATGGAGCTTGTCCAATACAAGTCCTTCGTCTGCTTCCACTTCAAAATGCAAAACCTGTGCCCCGTTCTCGTCGGAAAAATTGTTTTTCGAAAGGCGTTCCTTCAGATTTGCATAAATTATTTTTAAAAAATCAATAGAATAAAGTAATGCATCAATTACTTCTGTGTCAACCATCAACCTTTGTCTTTGGATGGAATCTATCATCTCCATCATTGCATGATATACTCTTGTGATAGCGGATAGCCCTACTAAGGAGGTTCCCAATTTCATGCTGTGAATGGAACTGTAGATACTGTCAAGCAATTCCAAATCCTGTGCATTGGTTTCAAGCCTGAGTATTTCTCTTTCGAGCACTTCCAACTTCATGAGCCACAGATTGGCAAAGGCATTTACGATGTTGACATCTTCCATGTAAATTTTACTGCACATACACTTCATTCCTTAATTTATTGTCTTCAGCAACTTATTCGGGTCGGGAATAGACAATAGTATCCCCGATTTTTTGAACCTGGTAGGCGGAAGAAATTCTCCCGACAGATTCTGAATGCCCAAGAAAGACAAAGCCCCCAGGGTTTAACGAATCATAAAACTTCGCCAGCACACTTCTTCTGGAATGATCATCAAAGTAGATGAGGCAATTACGGCAAAAAATAAAATCGCATCCGGTAATAAGGCTCATATCGGCATCATTCATAAGGTTTAGCTTCATAAAAGTTACATTTTTTCTAGCGGCCAGGTTGATGAGGTACTTGTCCTGACGCCTTATGAAATACTTCTCCAGGTATTCTGGAGGAACATCTCTTATGGACCTGCTGTCATACAAGCCAATTTTGGCACTTTGCAGTACCTCAGTATTAATATCGGAAGCTATGATTTGTATGTCCCATTCTTCGGGGTTTTCCAGCATCTCAAGAAGGATGATGGATAGCGTATACGGTTCTTCTCCCGACGAACACGCGGCACTCCATATTTTTAACCTCTTACCTTTTGCTCGTTTCTGAACGTAAAAAGGAAGCACATCCTCCGCAAAATTCCGCAATTGTGGAAAATCTCGAAAAAAATATGTCTCGTTTACCGTCAGTTCATTGATTAACTGATCAAATTCCGAGGAATCTTCAGAAAATTTCAACAGGCTATAATAATCACTGAGATCTTGCGCTTGAACGATTTCTGCTCTTTTTTCCAATCTTTTTTGAACAAAATATTTCTTGTTATTCTCATAGTAAATGCCTGTCTTTTTGTAGACTAATTTGACATACTTATCAAACAGCTCATCCGATAATAACATTTTTCCTCCCTAGATGTGTGCAATCTCTATTGCACATCCTTCAATCGCTGGTTTAATTTTTCATAACATCCCTCTGACTTAAAAATCCCAAAGATTGCTTCATTTTCGGACCAATAGACTGAAAAATCTTCAATAGGCCTTATTGCATCAAAAATATTCAGTATGTTCCTCTGACGCAAACCATCTACGATAATGCCCAGCTCCATATTTTGGCTTTCCAGTTTATGTTTAATCTCAATGAGATCCTTAACTTCATGTTCCTTCAGCTTGGTCAAGGTGGTCAAATCAATCAGCAAGATAAAAAAAGTTGACTTATTCAACATATTGACAAAACTATGGATTCGACCAATATAGCAGTCTTCATCCGACTTAAACACACTGACAATGTGTTTCCCTCTTATGTCGGGATATGCACTTGCAACCAGACTTGTAATCTGATTTTGCATCTCCGCACAGAGCTTTTCATTCGCATTTCGTTGACCATTATAAATTTCACTAATTTGATGATATAACCGGTCAAAATCTTTTTGAAAGCGAATCGTTAACTTGTTATTCATCTTGTTAAAGGCATGCATCGTTTTGGTATACCAAGAAGTGATTTGCTCAAAATCGCTTTCTTCAATTTTAAAGCTTTTTGATAAACTCGAAATGGTCCGGAACAATAACAACAATGTTTTTAGGTTCATCAAATGTAAAACATATTCTTGATCGGCGAAATAATAGTCAAAACTTTTCAATTTATTTCTGGTTAAATTCACCACATTGATTTTTTCGATATAAAACAAGGAAAAATACGTATAAAGTTCGCTTTCGTCAATATTGGTGGTTATGATAACATCCAAGGTTCTTATGTCATTTGCATCGAAATTTCCAGAAAAATAATCATCTCCCAGGCTGGAATAAACAAGGGTACCAATTTCGTCAACCGTATTGAGAACCATCAGCAGTACAGGCGATACCATTGGCGCATCTTCTTCCACAAAAAAAGTGATAAAATAGCGGTTCTTCCCATCAGCCTTTTTCCTTAGAAGAGCAGAAACCACTCCGTCCTCCTGTTTTACCTCTGTAACGGAGATAGCTTCCGTTTCCTTTTTTTACCGGCCTGAATAAAGTCATCCACAGCTTCACTGATTCTCAACGCAGTTTTGGCAAACGGCTCTTCCATCTCCGAAGAGCCGTTTTCTTTTTTAAACTGCAACATTTTTTTTACTGTGTCCAAACCATCAAAACATAGTGAGGCTATTTTTTCATCAAACGGAATTGTTTCATTTCTTGCGCAATCAAGCATATCTTCAATTTTATGCATGAGGTTTCCAATATCTTCATAGCCGACCATATGGGAAGAGCCTTTAATGGTATGTGCAATTCTGAACAACTCATTGACACTTGCCGAGGAGTACTCCATTTCAAGCTGTATAAGGCATTCCTCGGCTCTCTGGAGCATTTCTTCCGTTTCTTCCATGTAAGATTGAATCATTGCATCCATCCAAATACCCCCTAAGAAATGCAGCGGTCAATTTATGTAACAATCTGTTGTATGGCGTGTCTCCATCTTTCCAGCTTTTGAACTGAAACATCCATAACCTGTATGATATAGTCTTGATTGTCCAATGGTTTGTAGATGTAATCATTGGCTCCGTATTCCAATGCACCGAGAATTGCATCCATCGAGGGATCTTCGGCCGTCATAATCACTTGAGTCAGCGGATCGTAATTTTTTATTTTTTTCAGCAGCGCAAGTCCATCCATATCCGGCATGACAGTGTTGATAAGAGCGATATGAAATTTATCATTTTGAATCTTTTCAAAGGCCTCTGCGGCAGTTGGGGCAATTTCTACCTGGTAGCCTTCCCCCTCGAGAAGCTTATTGAAAGTACCGAGCGCTTCTTCCCTGTTTTCTACAATGAGAACCTTATATCTCTGCTTCATAGATACCTTTCTCCCATACTAAACTTTCCTGACCGCTTGAACGATGGCATCTGCCATTTTATAAGATGGTACCACGATTTCCGTTCCGCCTCTTTCTATGGCTTCTCTCGGCATACCAAAAACCACCGCCGTGGATTCATCTTCAGCTATGGTCATCCCGCCCGCATTTCGTATCTTAACCATGGCGTCCGCGCCGTCATCTCCCATACCCGTCATGAGGACTCCTATCACCTTTTTGCCGCCAAAAGCATTTAGAACCGATTCCATCGTCACATTGACCGAGGGCATAAAGACGGTTTTGGGCGTGGTGGGAAGCCTTATGACGCCGTTATCCCTCACCAGCAGTTGATAGCCACCGGGAGCAAGGTATCCCCTGCCATTTTGGAGCACATCACCCGCTTCCGCCTCCTTAATTGGAATACGGCATGCCGAATCCAATCTTTTGGCAAAAGACGAGGTAAAAGTCGGGGGCATGTGCTGGATAATAATAACCGCCGCGTTTAAATTTTCCGGAAGCATGGGAAGCACTTCCATCAGTGTGCCGGGACCACCTGTGGAAATGCCGATAACCACAACTTTAGATAGTCGGTTAGTATTCAATTCGCTCTTTTTAGCAGGTACTGATTTAGAATGCAACTCCAACTTGCTTCTTCTGACCAGTCGCTCCCGGATACTTCTTTTGTTTGCGCTCTTATAGGCCGTCTTTATTTTTTCGATAATCTCTCTACCAACCACATGGATGTTGGAAGAAACCGTACCAGAAGGTTTTGCCACATAGTCGAAAGCACCAAGCTCCAATGCTTCGAAAGTTGTCAGCGCTCCTTCAGCGGTAAGGGAACTAATCATGATAACCGGCATTTCCGGATATTCGCTCAGGATGTATTGCATGGAAGTCAATCCGTCCATTACCGGCATGTTAATATCCATCGTCACCACATCAGGATGCAAATTGTTCACTTTTTCAATTGCATCCTGACCGTCTCTTGCCGTTCCAACCACTTCAAGAGTTGGGTCCGTCGTGATAATGTCTTTTAGTGCCCTCCTCATTAAAGCCGAATCGTCAACAATAAGCACTTTAATTTTGTCAGCCACTGACATCACCTCTCATATATGTGTTTTGGGATATCCAGGAGATACGTTGCTCCTGAATATACCAATTGAATCTTATTAGCTAAAATTCAACACTCGATTAATATCCAAAATCAGTATCATTCTTTTTCCGCCGTCTAATTTGCCAACGGACTCCACATAGTAGCTATCCACTCCGCTGCTTAGAATCTCGGGAGGAGCTTCAATCAATGATTTTTCAAATCTCAGCACTTCTGAGACAGAATCTACCACAATACCGGTTCTCTTTCCGTTCAAGTCAACGATGATAATTCTTGTAGAGTCTGTCACCTGCTTTTCGGGCAACTTAAAAAGCTTCCTTAAATTCAGGACAGGAATGATATTTCCTCGAAGATTGACGATTCCTTCGATGAAATATGGTGCCTTTGGAATTTTGGTAATCTCGGTCATACGGTTGATTTCCTGAACGTTGGCGATTTTCACACCGTATTCTTCCATATCCACTTTAAAGGTAACCAGTTGCTCCTCATCTAAAAGTTGTTTTGCCATACTTCCCACAAATTCATCCTGCCTCTGATTTTCCCCAACACCGCTGATTCCACCAATTTCTTCCGCAGAAATGAGTTTGGACGGATCCAGCATTAAGATGAGGCGCTTTCCGTCGTTAAGCTTTGCCACCCCCTTGAGTTGTTCCCCATGATGGGTGGAGAATTTTGGCGGAGGTTGAATGAAACTGGTCGGAATCCTAAGCACTTCCGTAATCTTATCCACCATAATCCCTGCGGTGTAATTGCCCATATCCACCACAAGAATTCTGCTGTTGTCGCTCATCTCGATGTGTTCCATTCCAAAGTAAGTGCGCAAATTTATGATGGGCAGTAAATTATTGCGGATGGAAACGACTCCCTCGATATAAACCTCACAGTTGGGGACCTTTACGATTTGAGGCGCACGGATTATTTCCTTGACCTCCATAATGCCAAAAGCATATTCCTCTTTATCCAGAAGGAAAGATACCAATTGTTCTTCTTCGATGGATTCCATGTTGGCATTATGTACTACATGAACGTTCTGCGAGTGATCTTCCTCATGTATTGCCTCATTTTCTTCTCGTTTAGACGCATGCACCCGCAAAGCACCGACCACATCAAGGAGCATGACCAGCCTGCTGCCATTTTCCAGCTTTACCACACCGTCCAAATAGTCAGAATCCATATTCTTCACAATTTGAGGCGGCTCCTCGATATCCGAGGTGTTGACCCGCATGACCTCCAAAACCTTGTCCACAACGATACCAGTGGCTTTTCCATCAACATCGATAACAAGAACCCTGCTATTTTCATCCCGTTCTTTTCTTTCCATACTAAATCTGGTTCTTCCATCGATAATGGGCAGGACATTGCCTCTTAAATTGCAAGCACCTTCCACATAGCTTGGAGCATTTGGCACCTTTGTAATTTCCGGCACTCTGATGATTTCCTTCACATCCATGATGTCGGCTCCGAATTCATCTTCTCCAAGCAGGAAGGTAACTAGCTGGCGCTCTGTAAAGCTGGCACGATTGATACCAGTTGCCATTGTGATTCCCTCCGCTCGTTACATATTCTGTAATTCGTCAGCCAATCCGGAAATTTCTTCAATGGCCTCCGCCAGTTCCTGCATACCTTTAGCCTGCTCCGCCGCAGCAACGGATGCCTGTTGTGCCCCGCTGCTGGCTTCCTGAGCGGCGGAAGCAATCTGTTCTACCCCTTTTCTTGCCTGTTCCAATGCAACCAGAGATTCTTCGGAATCCTGCTGAATTTCCCTGGATTCATTGAGCATCTTGATCATGGTTTCTTCAATGACGTTCAGGTTGTGGGTTATCTTCTTAGCTTTTTCTACTTCTGCAAAAGAGGACTTGCTGGACAGGTCCGTATCTTCCGAAACTCTCTGAATCTGGTTCTGAATACCCCTTACCAAATCTTTTATCTTATCCGTATTTTCCGCCGATTCATTGGCCAAAGCCCTGATGTCGCTGGCCACAACAGAAAATCCTCTTCCAAATTCGCCCGCCCTAGCTGCTTCGATGGAGCCATTGACTGCCAACATATTGGTTTGAATCGTAACGTTTACAATGGCATCTACAATCTTGTCAATCTGCCGGGTGGTCTCCTCCAGGTTTTTGATGTTTTTAGCTGCCACCAGCGAAATTTGCGCAGTCGAAGAGATACCTGCAATCATATTGTCCACTGCGACTTTATTGGCCTCCAGAAGTGTTTGAAGCTCGCTAATCTTATCAGCCGACATACCTGCTCTTTCGCTCATTTGCTTTGCTGCAACCACAAGCTTGTCGCCAAGCAAAGCAGCTTTTTCGGTAAGCTCCGCCTGCGCCCTGGCCCCGGAAACGATCTGATCCATTGCTTTTAGAATTTCCCTTGCTGTTGACGTCGCTTCCTCCACATTTGCAGAAAGCTCTTCCGATGCAGCCGCCAAAGATTCCGAGGACTTTTGCACATCTGTCGAGATTTTCAAATCCTCCGCCATCTGAGCAAGGTCGCTGGCACCGGTGTTCAAATCGTTAAACGCCTTATTCTGCATCTGAATGGCCTTTTCGACTTCTTCGGTGGCACTGCTTTGCTCCTCGGCTGCCGCTGCAATCTGCTCGGCTATGCTCAGGAATTCGCCTGCTCCTTTATTGGCATCTACCGCATTTTGAGATACTTCCGAAATGCCAGCCATCACCAAGGCGACTTCTTCATTGATTTTGACAAGGTCTTCGGTAGTCTTCTTTGCCTTTTCGACCTCATCATTTGCAGCTCTGCCGGCATTTTCGATATCTTCCACAACAATTTTGACGTTGCTTTGGATTTCATTTACCAGCTCTCGAATATTTCGAGCCGACTTTTCCGACGTTTCGGCAAGATTACGAACTTCGTCCGCCACAACGGCAAAACCTTTTCCATGCTCGCCCGCCCTTGCCGCTTCTATGGCAGCATTCAAAGCAAGCAAATTGGTTTGATCTGCAATTCTTACAACAGCTTGAACAATATCCCCTATTTCATTGGACTGTTTTTCCAGTTCCCCAACCAATTTGACGGATTCGATATTGGTCTCGGCCGATTCCTTGATGCCCTGGATCATCAATTCGATATCGGTTGAAGTAGTTAAAATAAGATCCTTGGCGGCTTCCGCTCTCTCCAGAGATGCCTTGGCATTTTTTGCGGCTATGACCGAGGCCTTATCCACCTGATTGATGGCAGCTCTGGACTCCTCTGCAGCAGAGGAAGCCTCGTTGGCTCCTTTGGCAATCTGCTGCATGGTTGCTCCCAGTTCCTCCGCCGCACTGCTTGCCTCTTCGATACCAGACGCCAGTTGTTCCGTCGCCACAGCAATTCTTTCCGCCAATTGCTGTTGTTTTGCCATGGTGCGGGCTTTTACTTTATCCTGTGCCTGTTTTCTTGCAAGTTCTCTCTTTTTCTCAATCTCATCAGTGGCAATGGTTTTTTCAACCTTTTGGTTGGCTGGCTGTGCAAGTTTTTTCTCCATATGTTTAACCTCCAAAGTGTAGTTGCAACAATAACGAGTTATGAAATGATAAATGCACAACAAACCAAGCGCAACCAAATGGTTCTTCAAATTTATTGCACATTATCATGATGAAACAAATGTGGCAGAGGTTTGATTACATTATTATTTGAATTTGTTTAACTGCTGTAACACTACTTCGTCTTTATATGGTTTTACAACAAAGCCCTTTGCGCCATTCATAATAGCCTTTTTTACAAATTCCTCCTGACCCATTGCCGAAACCATAATCACAGTTGGCATATAATCCATCTTTTTAATTTCCGACATGCATTCAATTCCATCCATATCTTGCATGGTGATGTCAAGAGTAACAATATCAGGCCTTAATTCACGGATTTTTCCAAAGCAATTTTTCCGTTTTCCGCTTCGCCAACTACTTCAAAACCATTCTTTTGGAGCAGTTGTTTTAACTTAATCCTTGCAAAAGAAGAATCATCCACTATTAAAACCTTTGCCATCGTAACCCTCCTGAATCCGAAAACTACCACGCGAAAAAATGATTGTATTAAATTGTTTGTTTGATTAATTTGTAACAAATTAAGTATAGCAAAAAAACGCAATTAAAATTAATATATCAATAGCATTTTATATGATTAAATGCAAATTAAACATTGAATCATATAATAAATTTGCTGTAATTAAGCCAAAATAATATTTATGCTTACTAAGTTTAAGATAGTAATATGTTAAATTCAGTTCCTAATTTAATAGCAATTATTATCAATTCTTCAATTTAGCAACATAGAAAACGACCCTCCTCCGACGGGGGAAGGTCGTTGATTTCAACTATGAGACAAGTCGTTCACTTGAGGGTATACGGATAGGAAGGAACTCATGTATAATGAAATTTAATAGAACGAATTTGGTTCTAAAAATCTTGGTTTAGCTTAGATTCATTTGTGCTTATAGGACGAAAATCATTCTGGCAGGAGGTGCTTGCATGGACCGAAAAGCCGTTGGACTACGAATTAAACAAGCCAGAGAAGCCAAAGGATTGACCCAAGAACAGTTAGCTGAAAAAGTTGCTCTCAGTGCATCCCATATCAGCGTGATTGAACGGGGAATGAAAACGCCCAGACTGGAAACATTCGTGGACATTTTAAACATTCTCAAAGTTGACGCCAATTCCATTTTGACGGACGTTTTGGTCGTATCCAACCAAATTTCCTCATCTTTGTTGCACGAAAAGTTATCTGCACTACCGGAAATGGAACAAAAAAAAATATTAAAGGTACTGGATGCCTTAATTCAAGCGGCCAGTGAAAAAATCTAATCATCCTATAGGAATAAAAACGTTCATAGCCTATTTATTTTTTTATTGAGTGAATTATATTATTTTATGATTATTTTATGAAACTAGTTCTTGCGGAATTAGTTTCATTCTTATAGAATTACTATAGAATGGTCATCACAGAGATGGAGAAACATATGCAAAGTAAACCTTATCAGCGGAAAATACTTTTGCCGGACAAGTTGAAATATCAACTTTCTCAAATATCCTGTTATCCTTTGACTGTTGTGGAGGCGCCGGCGGGTTTTGGAAAAACAACGGCGGTAAGAGAATTCTTAAACGAAACTCTTTCAGAAAATAGTATACAATATTGGTACACCTGCTTGAGTGAAAACCCCTACGTCACCTGGGCGGGAATCTGCGACTTATTTTCCAACATCCATAACGAAATGGCCAAAAATCTGAAAAGACTGGGGTTCCCTACTCTGGACACGCTGGTGTACCTGTTGGCAAGCCTAAAGGAATTCAACTGCCCGGGAGAAACCTATATTGTCGTGGACAACTATCAGCTTCTGAAAAGCGATATTTCACAAAAGCTGATCAATATCTTTTCTTTGCATGGAAATCCCCATCTGCACATGATATTTATTACCCAGCATTTGGGACTGAAATCGCAAATCACCTTTCACAACACTAATATTCATACCATTGATTCTTCCGCTTTCTTCTTTGATAAGGAGAGCATCGCCAATTTATTTAAAATGGAGGGTATTCGGCTCAACGACCATGAGCTGGACAGCGTCTACGCAAGCACCGGAGGGTGGATTGCCGCTCTTCGGCTGCAGATTTCCAATTACCGGCAAACCGGCACTTTTGATTATACCGCCGACATTGACCATCTTGTCGAAATCGCCATCTGGAACCGGCTGATGCCGGAACAGCAAACCTGCCTTGTGTCCTTATCGGTTCTGGACAGCTTCACACCCCGGCAGGCCGCCATTATGATGGGAGAGGAAACCCTGCCGGAACATATCAGGGATTTGCTGCGGTACAACGATTTTATTCGATACTATCCAAAAGAAAAAATCTATGTCATGCACAGCATTTTGCAGAATTTTTTGAGAAACCAGTTTTACCAATTTCAGCCCGAAGGGTTTCAAAATAGCGTCCTGCGCCGGGCGGGGCAATGCTGCATCGCCGAGTCGGACTTTTACTCCGCCGCACGGTTTTTCTACCAGGTCAGAGATTTCGACGCCATATTGTCCATACCCTTTAACGGTATGTATCTGGTCAATAAACGGGAAAACAATGTCATTGAATTTTTGAGCGAAGTGATTCACGAATGCCCGGAGGAAACACTGCGCAAATACCCTTTCGTCCTCCTTATGTTTTCCTACTTAATGCGGATGTATGGTGAAGGCGAGGCTTACCGCAAATTGTGCCGGATGATTGACTTAATCTTAAAAACCAATCCGGAAAAGTTGAGCCACGAGGAGCTTCGGATGCTCCGGGGGGAATACTCGCTTTTGACCTCATTTACCATCTACAACGACATTAAGAAGGTACACGAAGGCGAAAAAGCGGCCTATGCACTATTGGGGGGGCCCAGCCGATTCCAGCTGAACCAGATCCCCATTACCCTGGGCGCCACCTCGGTTCTCAGCATGTTTTGGCGGGAGCCGGGAAAATTAAACGAAACGCTGGAGGATATGCGGCGCCTTATGCCTTTTCATCTCATGCTGACCCGCGGGCAGGGCATCGGGGCGGACAGCGTGTTGCATGCCGAAATCATGCTCATGAGAGGGGACGACACACAGGCCGAAATATTATGTCATAAAGCGCTGTACCAAGCCCGCAGCAAACAGGAAATTTGTATTTGTCTGTGCGCCGAGCAGATTCTTGCCAGAATTTTTATTCTACGCGGAGATACAGACGGTTTTTTTACCGCTTTGGAAAACATTAAGAGCTACGGAAAAGACAGTTCCAACCTGTACATCCTGCACATGGTGGATATCTGCTTGTCGGTCATCAGTGTGGCGCTGGACACTACGGATTTTGTCGCCAACTGGTTATGCGATATTGAAAGCATCCGCAAAAAGGTGTACGCCAGGGCCGTCCCCTATGCCATCACTTTATATTCCCATCTTTTGGTGAGAGAGCGGCGCCATGCCGAGTTGTTAGGCATAATTGACAACGCCATCAGCATGGCAAAAGAGATGAACTACGCATATCCCCAGCTTTACAGTTATATCTTCAAGGCAAGAGTACACTACAATTGCGGCCAAAAACGGGAAGCGCTGGAGAGTTTGCAAAAAGCGTTCACGCTCGCCGTTCAGGATAAAGTGTATCTTCCCTTTGCTCAATTTACCTATATGGGGGATATCCTCACGAAAGTCCGCACTTCCCTGGAGGAAGGAAAATATGCAAAACATATGGAGGCCATTCCCCAATGGAAAGAGGCCATGGATGAAATCATCGCCCTTTATCACCGGTATCATAAAGGAAGAATGGTCATCTTAAACGCCCTCAATCAGTCGAAATCCCCTCTCACCCCCAGGGAGCGGGAAGTGGCCATTCTAGCCAAGGCCCGGCTGAGCCACCAGGAAATTGCGGACAAACTTTATATATCCAAAGCAACGGTGCGCACCATCCTGTACAACGCATACAACAAGCTGGGGATTCATTCCAAAGCGGAACTTTACAAAATCGATTTATAACTACTCAAAAATACGTACTTTTTTCGTATGCAATCGACAGCAATCTGCCTTATTCTATCTAATAGAATGGCAGATTGTTTTTTATGGTTGAAAATGCAGGAAAGGGAGATATGCTATGTCGCAAACGGATCAGTAAAGTCTTACCCGGCAGGAAGAGGATACCCTGAAGGAGAAATACCTTACCTTTTCGGTGGCAAAGAACTGTATGGCATAGATATCCAGTATATCACCGAAATCATCGGCATTCAGCCCATTACCGAAGTGCCGAAAATGCCAACATCCATTCGCGGCGTCATCAACCTTCGGGGCAACATCATTCCCGTAATGGAATGCGCGGAAACGATTTCAAAAAGAACCCTTGGGAATACGATGACAGAACCTGTATATCAAAAACATCGGCAAAACAGACGACAACATGATATTGCTCGTCGATGGGGAAAGTCTGTTAGCGGTCGACGGAACAAATGCTCTCATCGCCTGATGTTTCCTAATGTACGGAAACGGTCGATTATTAATAGAAAAAATACGAAGAAAATTCGTATGAAAAGGAAAACGTTTTTTTCTATAATCGATGTAATTACATTGATGGTACTGTCAATTTGGAAGAATGGAACCGTAAAAGGCAAGGCGGTGACGGAATCGAAACTCGGGTTGGATTCCTGTTCCCGTTTAAAGATTGCATATTCCGGAATTGCCTAATGATGTGGGCCGGACTATTTTCATCGCACCTTGGCCCCAAAATATTCGGACCACTCGAAAGGTACCCCAAATTCAGGAGGTAGAGAAATACGATGAAAAACTTGTCTATCAGCAAAAAGCTCATTTTCGGTTTCGGGAGCGTATTAGCCCTGATGATTATAACCGCCATCATATCCATTGTCAGCGTAGTACGGACCAGCGAGCAAACGGAGCTGTACGCAAAATATACGGTGCCGAGCATACAGTACATGTATAAGATGCAGGTGGACATGCGGGCGGCAAGCCAGTATTTGTTAAATGCGATTGTGGAAGACGACCCGACAGCCGTCAATGAAGCCATTGAAGAAGCCGGTCGGTGGGGTGCGAATTTTGCGACGCAATTAGAAGCCTTTAAGAACAATCAAAGAAGTGACGATTTGATGGATAAACTGGATCAAATCGGCACCATTTTCCAAGGGGGAGTAGCCACCCGAAACAAAATTATCGAGTTGGTGTCCAAGGGAGGTAAAGCTAACACTTCCCAGGCGCTGAATACCTATTTAAAAGAATATGAGCCTGCCGTCAAGCAAGTAACCAATATTTTGTTAGAACTGGAAAGCATAGCGATGGAGCGGGCCGACAATCAGAGGGAAACCGCATCCGACATTATGAAATCCTCATGGATTTTGATGATTGGATCGGTGGCCATATCCATCGCATTGACGCTTATCCTCACTGTTGTCATTCGGAAATCCATCCTCACTCCGGTCAACGAGATTGTGAATGTGTATGAAGAGATGTCCAAGGGCAACATGAAGGTTGCTATCCGCTACGAAAGCAAGGATGAAATGGGCAAAATGGCGCAGAGCATCCGCAAGACCAACGCCCTTCTCACCTCCTACATCAACGACATCGCCGAAAAGCTGGCGCTCATCTCCCAGGGCGATATGAGAATCAACATGGATATGGATTACATCGGCGATTTTGTGGCCATCAAAGAGGCAATTGAACACACCGCTTCCTCCCTGAATCAGACGCTGCAAACCATCAACATGGCGGCGGAACAGGTCAGCACTGGAGCTTCTCAAGTATCCAGCGGCGCCCAGGCCCTGGCGTCCGGCTCGGCGGAGCAGGCTTCCTCCCTGGAGGAATTGAGCGTCACCGTATCCAAGGTGGCGGAACAGGCCGCGGCAAACTCCGAAAATGTGAAAATCGCCACCCAGTATGTGGAGCAGGCCGGCGTCGGAGTGGAGACCGGCAACGAGCACATGGAGCAACTGACACAAGCCATGCAGGACATCCACACCGCGTCCAGCCAAATTGCCAATATCACCAAAGTCATTGAAGACATTGCGTTCCAGACCAATATCCTCGCCTTAAACGCCGCCATCGAAGCCGCCCGGGCAGGCCAAGCCGGAAAAGGCTTCTCGGTTGTGGCGGACGAGGTGCGAAATCTTGCCGCCAAATCGGCGGAAGCCGCAAAGCAAACATCCGATTTAATCCAGACCTCTGTGGCCACTGTGTCCAAGGGGACCGAAATCACCAAGCAGACCGCGGAAATCCTGTTGAATATACGGGAATCGACCAAACTGGTGATTGACAGCATCCTGAAAATTGATGTTGCGTCTACCGAACAGGCAGTGGCCATCGAACAAATCAAGGAAGGACTGCAACAGGTATCCGCGGTGGTGCAGACCAACGCCGCCACCGCCGAGGAAAACTCGGCAACCAGCGAAGAGCTCTCCGCCCAGGCCGCCACTCTCCATGAGGAAGTGGGCAAGTTTAAACTCCGAACCGATAAATCCGTAACGGAAAATAGAAAAACGGAACAGGACATGGAAAAAGACGGCTTTGCGTTAAACATCCAAGGCCCTGTCTTGCTGGAGACCGCAGCATCGTTTGGCAAGTATTAATGGGAAGTGGTGCTGTTGGACAGTTCCGGGAAAACATAACCCGCTCTACCAGTGAGTTATGAGGCATGTCGTCGCTTTTCAGACGATACATAGCATTTCCGCCGGAACTGTTTGCGGGAATGCAGCCGATTCCTTATAAGGGCTTATAAAAAAGAGGAGGCATCCATGAGTATTGCAGCAAGGGAATTCCATGCCTTTCCCCCCTTTGGTTTTGGCTTTCTGCAGCTGATGACAGGAACGCCGCTGGACTATGCCTTTCTGGATATCAGCGTTGGGTTTCAAAACATGATTGGCCTGCGGCGGGAAAACATTCTGGGGAAAAAGGGCTCCGAAGTCTTTTGGGGCAAACGGCGCCAATTTGATTGGACAGGATACTTCAGAGATGCGGTTACCTCCCAAAAAATACAGGAAATATCAAGGTACGTGGAGGTATTGGGCAGAGAATGCCATGTCATGGTGGTGCCGTCGGATGGGCAACGCTTTGCCCTGATTGTGGAAGACGTAAAGGACCATATCCGGGAAAACACATCCTGGAACACCGCCATCGACTTGCTGCTATCCGCTCTGAGCGAACAATTCATCGAAACCAAAGAGCACGCCTGCCGGTTGGCAATCCATTGCCATCTCCTCGGCCTTCAGTTTCAGCTTTCCTCCAAAGAAATGGAAGAGCTTTCTCTGCTGGCGGTACTGCACGATATCGGCAAAATTGGAGTCAACCCCGCCATCCTCAAAAAGCCCGGTCCTCTCACCGACAAAGAATGGGTGGAAATTAAACGCCACCCGGAAATCGGATGGCGCATCGTCAAAAAAATTCCGGGATTGGAAACGGTGGCATACGGGATTTTATATCATCACGAGCGTTGGGATGGCACCGGTTATCCGTTGGGGTTAAAGGGGGAGCAAATTCCCCTTGCCAGCCGCATCCTTTCCGTGGTGGACGCCTACGACGCCATGATTAGCGACCGGGTATACCGAAAGGGCATCAAGATGGACGAAGCGATGGCGGAGTTAATCCGAAACGCCGGCAAGCAGTTCGACCCGCAGGTGGTAAGAGTTTTTCAAAAAATTGTTCAATATTAACACATATCTTCCCTTGTTATCGGTACCATAAACCCACCAGCGAAATATTGCTTCGAGAGCTGAAAACTATTTCGGCGCCGGAAGAATGCAAACAGCTTTCCGAAAAAGTCGATGTCCAAATCGCCAAAGCCAACCCGATGGGGTATGGGTTGTATGAGAAATATATGGTCCCTCTCAAAGACTATTTGCAGGAAATCGAAGAATAGCCATATCGAGAAATGCGAAAGGTGCTCTGCTCCAGTCAGGGTACCTTTTCTTTTATATTAAAAAATTCAGATAAAGTTCAGTTCAGAGAATAGGGTTCGAGCGGCAAAACGGCAATAGTCCCATGGGCCGGGTGCTCGCAACAATCAGCAAGTGTATGCCAGGAGCCTTTGGCTTATCGGCGGGTTGAGCCTTGTGCTCCTTGCCGCCATCATCTTTGCCGAGGGGTTCCCCAAACGGTACTGAGCGAAAAGCCGCAAAATCCAATTATTTCGCGGCTTTCTTGCGACATTCTTATGAAACGACATGATACAATAGAGTCGCTAACCGCTGAGAAAGGAAATGCACCGCGGACAGTATGGGGTGATTTCGGAAGAAGGAAAGGGAAGCATCTTTTGGTTTCAGCTCGAATTGGAGTAATTGTTTCCCGCCGACTGTTGGGCGCTGATTTTGAAAGCAAAGCGGACGCCGTTTTAACGGCGTCCGCTTTGCGCGTTGTTGCCAATGTTAAGGGGATCTATGACAAATACAAAGTATGACGAGTGTTGAGCTGTCGTTGTGGCCTTACACGAGGCGGGTAAACACCACGTTGTCAATTTCAATATACCCTTGAACGCTGTCGGTTTTGGAGAACAGAATGCGGGCCTTGGCGGTTCCCGGCGGCGCCGGTTCGGTGACCCCCACATAGGGTACCCACTCCATAAACCCGGTGAAGGGGTTGGGTTGGTCGCGGTTGACGACGAGGGCAAGGCCCAATCCAATTTCCCGGTCTTCGTCATCCAGCCAAATGACTTTGATCAGCATGGAGCCAAAAGTGGCTGTTTCGGCTGTGGCGCGGAACCCCAGCCCCGTGCTGAGCAGGAAGCAACGTCCTTCCGCGTGCCGGAGCTCCACATCCTGCCACAAGGCGCCTCCAATTTGTCCGATGCCGGCGTCGGCGCGGCCTTCGTAAACGTCGTTGAGCTCCACCAGAGTGACCAGACTGGCATTCCAGTTGGTAAGGCCCTCTTCAAAGCTGGGGTTGGCAATTAAGTTGCTGGACAACACCGGAGCAAAGATGACCTGGTCCAGCCGGATAAACAAATCGGGAGTGGGGACGTTGGCGGTAAACACCAGCCGGGCGGTGGCGGTGCCGGGCACGGAAGGATATGTGACGGCAAGATAGCTCAGGTAATTGCCCTGGTTGTTTAACGTCTGATCGGGAATGGACAAATTAAGGCCGGTGCTGATGACGTTGCCCATGGAATCCACCCATTCCACCCGCACATCCAAGGACACCGCCCCGGTACCTTGGACGGCAAAGCTGAGCAGGAAGGGGGTTTTGGGCGGCACGTCACAGATGCTGATGTTCTGGGTAAGGGTTCCGTTGAAATGGGTTTGGGCGTGTCCGGCTCCCTCCAGAGATTGCTGGTAGGAGGAGAGGAACGCGGTGTCGCCGCCCGGAACGGGAATCCATCCCAGGAGGTTGGCTTCAAACCCTCCGTTGGTGATCAAATCCCGGAAGGCCATTGGCGCCAGAACCACATGGTCGATAAAGATAAAGTCGTCGTTGGTTTCGGACAAGCCCTGCCCTTTGCTGAACAGGATTCTTGCCCGGGTTGCGTTGGCCGGCGGACGGTCGGTCTGGGCAAAGAAGGTGATGCGGGCCGTATTGTAGAGGCGGTCGCCGGGGATAAACAGCCTCAGGCCGGTGCCTACGGCGTTGCCGTTGTCGTCCAGCCAAGTGATTTCGGCAATCAAAGCGCCGGAACTGACGGTGCTGGAATCTACGGGGACGTTGGACACCGCGTTGAAGCTAAACAGCAACGGCTTTTTGGTGCATCCCTGAAGGGTCAGTTCCTGAGCCAGAGAGGCAACTCCCGGGCCCAATCTAGCCTGAATGAGGCCTTCGTACACGTTGGTGTTGGTAAAAATGGTATTGGTTGCCTGCCAGAAGACGAACTGGTTTTCAAAGCTGGGGTCCTGGACCAGATTTCCGCAGTTGGTGCATTTATCTTTCTTTTTCTTCCGGTTGTGGTCGGGGGAAGGCGGGCAGCCGGGTTCATATGAAACTTCTTCGTAGTATTCCTGATACGGGTCGTAGAAGTCATTATATACCGACATATGATATATCTCCTTATCGTCATATTGGCGAATGCGATGCAAAAACACATTCCTTTGTATCATATGCAAATTCCCCCTACAGTGGAACAATTTGGGGCCGCCCTCCGGCCTCTGGACTGGTCACCTTGATGAAATTGGAGGATTTTTCCCTGTCGGTATTTATGAGAAAGCGCAAAAACATTACATTTTATGGCAAGATAGGTTAAAACATGCTATATTATGAAAGATATTTAGCAAATTGGTCCGTTTTTGGACATCACAGCCATTGTCAATCTGGGCTGCAAGGGACCAAGTCAGGGAGGCAACGGAATGCTGAAACTCACCCGATTTTTAAAAGGCTATGTCAAGGAGAGCATTATTGGACCGCTCTTCAAACTGCTGGAAGCCTGCTTTGAATTAATCGTTCCGCTGGTGATGGCGAACATTATCGATATCGGAATCAAAAACCACGACACCGCCTACATTTTCCGGATGGGCGGCATCATGGTTTTGCTGGGTGTATTGGGCTTGGTGTGCTCGCTGACGGCCCAGTACTTTGCCGCCAAAGCGGCGTTGGGGTTTGGCACCGCTCTTCGCAACACCATGTTTGCCCATATCAACAGCCTTTCCTTTTCGGAAATTGACAAAATCGGCACCTCGTCCCTTATTACCCGCATCACCAGCGACATCAACCAGGCTCAGGCCGGCGTCAATCTGGTGCTGAGGCTGTTTTTGCGCTCCCCCTTTATCGTGGTGGGCGCCATTGTGATGGCCTTCACCATCAACGTCAGGTTGACCCTCATTTTCCTCATTGTGGCCGCTCTCATTTCGCTGGTCATTTACCTTATCATGACAAGGTCCATTCCCCAGTATAAAAAGGCCCAAAGCAAGCTGGACAAAGTGTCCCTCATCGTTCGGGAAAACTTAACCGGCGTCCGGGTCATTCGCGCTTTTTCCAGGCAGAAGGCGGAAATCGCACGATTTGAGGAAACCACCCGGGATTTGATGGAAACCCAGCTTTTGGTGGGGAAAATTTCGGCACTGCTCAACCCCGCCACCTACGCCATTTTGAATGTTGGCATCATCGCCGTCATTTGGTTTGGCGGCATCACCGTCTATCACGGCAACATCACCCAGGGCGAAGTTATTGCCCTCATCAACTACATGTCCCAAATTCTTCTGGCGCTGCTGGCCCTGGCCAACTTAATCATCGCCTTTACCAGAGCTTCCGCGTCCGCCATTCGCATCAACGAGGTATTCGCCATCACCTCCTCCATGGCCGAAAACCCCTCCCCTTTCCGGCACGAAGAAACCGATGGCCCCAAGGTGGAATTTCGCAACGTTTCCTTTTCCTACCACACCTCGGAGGAAGAAGTCCTTTCAAATCTTTCCTTTGCGGTGCGCCCGGGGCAAACCATTGGCATCATCGGCGGCACCGGCTCCGGAAAATCCACCCTGGTCAACCTCATTCCCCGCTTTTACGACGTCACCGGGGGAGAAATTCTGGTGGACGGCAAGAATGTTCAGGATTATTCCTTTGCCGAGCTGCGGAAAAAGATTGCCGTGGTGCCCCAGAAGGCGGTGCTGTTTAAGGGCACCATTCGGGACAACATGAAGTGGGGCAAAAAGGACGCCACCGACGAGGAAATCTACAAGGCGCTGGAAATCGCCCAGGCCAGAGAATTTGTGGACGCCAAGCCCGAAGGCCTCGACGCGGAAATCGTGCAGGGCGGCAAAAACCTGTCGGGGGGGCAAAAGCAGCGGCTTACCATTGCAAGAGCCCTGGTGGCCCAACCGGAAATTTTAATTCTGGACGACAGCGCCTCCGCCCTGGACTTTGCCACCGACGCAAGGCTCCGGAAAGCCATCGCCACCCAGACCCAAAACACCACGGTTTTCATCGTCTCCCAGCGGGCGTCCGCCATTAAAAACGCCGACCACATCATCGTTTTGGATGACGGAAAGATGGTTGGGATGGGCAAACACGAAGAATTGCTGGATACCTGCGAGGTTTACAAAAACATTTGCTTGTCCCAGCTTTCGGCAGATGAGGTGAAGAGATAATGAAACAGCACAACACTGAGGTGATCAGGCGCCTGTTAAAACTGATAAAGCCCTACCGGCACTTTCTCTATTTATCCCTTCTTTTGGCTATCATCAGTGTATCCACCACCCTTTACACCCCGGTGCTAATCGGCGAGGGGGTTGATCTCATCCTCTCCAAAGGCAACGTGGACTTTGAGGGGATTGTGGCCATTCTGATGCGTTTGGGCGTCGTCATAGCCGTCACCGCCATTTCCCAATGGCTGATGGGGTTCTGCACCAACCAAATCACCTACCGCACCGTCCGAGACATCCGCGCCATGGCCTTTGAAAAACTGTCCATCGTGCCGCTTAAGTACATCGACTCCCACCAGCACGGCGAGCTGTTAAGCCGGGTGATCACCGATGTGGAACAGATTTCCGACGGGTTGCTGATGGGCTTTACCCAGCTTTTCACCGGCATCGTCACCATTTTGGGCACCATCGTCTTTATGCTGTCCATCAACTTTAACATCACCGTGATTGTGGTGTTCATCACTCCCCTTTCCCTGTTTGTGGCAAGCTATATCGCCAAGCACACCTACGACATGTTCAAGCTGCAGTCGGAAACCAGAGGGCAGCTGACCTCTCTGGTGGAGGAAATGGTGAGCAACCAAAAGGTGGTCAAGGCGTTCGGTTACGAGCAGGAAGCTCAGGCGAGATTTGAGGAAATCAACGCCCGCCTGCAGCAGTGCGGGCTGAAGGCAACCTTCTTCTCCTCCATCACCAACCCTGCCACCCGCTTTGTCAACGGCATTGTCTACACCGCCGTAGGCGTGACCGGGGCGTTGTCCGCCGTCGGAGGACGCATTTCCGTCGGACAGCTTTCCGCCTTTTTAAGCTATGCCAACCAGTACACCAAGCCCTTTAACGAAATCTCCGGCGTGGTGACGGAGCTGCAAAGCGCCTTTGCCTCGGCAAAGAGAGTGTTTGACGTCATCGACGAGGAGCCGCAAACCCCCGACCTGCCCGACGCCGTGGAGCTGACCGAAGTGGACGGCAGCGTCGCGCTGAAGGATGTGTATTTCTCCTATCGTCCCGATGTAAAGTTAATCGAGGATTTGAACTTATCCGTCAAGCCGGGGCAGAGAATCGCCATTGTGGGGCCGACCGGCAGCGGAAAAACCACCATCATCAACCTGTTAATGCGTTTTTACGACGTGGACGCCGGGGAAATTGTCGTCAGCGGCCACCCCATCAAAGAGGTAAAGCGGGACAGCCTCCGCTCCATGTACGGCATGGTTTTGCAGGACACCTGGCTGAAAACCGGAACCATCGCCGAAAATATCGCCTACGGCAAACCCGACGCGACCAGGGAGGAAATTATCCGGGCGGCCAAAGCGGCCCACGCCCACAGCTTTATTAAGCGCCTTCCCCAGGGCTACGACACGGTGGTGTCCGAAGAAGGGGAAAACATCTCCCAGGGAGAAAAGCAGCTGCTTTCCATCGCGCGGGTGATGCTGATTATGCCCCCCATGCTGATTCTGGACGAAGCCACTTCCTCCATCGACACCATCACCGAAATCAACATTCAAAAAGCTTTTGCCAAAATGATGGAAGGGCGCACCAGCTTTATTGTGGCCCACCGCCTTTCCACCATCAAAGAGTCCGACTGCATTCTGGTCATGAACCAGGGACGCATCATCGAGCAGGGAACCCATGATGAACTGTTGCGAAAAAATGGCTTCTATGCCAATTTGTACAATAGTCAGTTTGCCGTATAGTTTTGTTTTACTTTATCGCCGATAATGACGGACAAATTGCATCCACACTCTTGAAAGGGTTACCTATTGTCATAAATTGCTATAGAATGACGGGGTTTGGCGGGCACTTTGATTCTTGGATTTACCTGGAAAAGGATGCCGTTTTGAACGAAGTTTGCAACAATGGAAAGCTGAAGTTTGATTGGAAAAACCTTTGTATTTTTCCGCCAAATATCTCAGCCCCGTGTTGCTGGCCATTGTATTCTTAACTTCCATTGGGTTATCTAATGAAGCGAAATAAACATCCCCCGGCATAGCCGGGGGTATTTCATATGCGGGCAAAGCCCTTTATTCCTCGCATACACGTCAAACGTGTAATACGGTCTGCCAGTTGCGCAAAGCTGTTACTTGCTGCCC
>Ga0134100_1000325_pt1 | contig 58756 bp, 60 predicted proteins | sample 11_taG_2_FD_94444 | JGI IMG/M metagenome (GOLD analysis project Ga0134100, IMG submission 94444) | Switchgrass degrading microbial communities from high solid loading bioreactors in New Hampshire, USA - 11_42_5_180_A3 metaG | ecosystem: Engineered > Bioreactor > Semi-continuous > Anaerobic >...
CTTGACGCCATGAGGAAGACAGCTAAACTTGTAATTGGGTTGGTTAGGTATGAAAAATAATGAAATTTTAAGGTAGAAAAATTATTACGCAGATAATCTCCAATTATAGGGGGTCAACCCGCTACAAACGTTCTTCTTCTTAATGAATACATATACCTATTAGATTTCTCAATAAGATGATTAAAAATATATTCAGTAAAATTTTCGTCATTTTTTACATGTATATAAAAATCCTTATCGATTTCTAAATCATAATCAAATACGGGTAAGGTAACAGAATCTCCCTCTTCAACTAACTTATCTAATATTTGCATACTCAATTCTTTTTCGTCTTTATAACGTTTTTCAATATAAGTTTTAAAATCCTGATTAGTAATTAATTTTTCCGACTCTTCATAGATTTTTATTTTACTTATTGCCATTAAATGATCTATTAATAAAGAGAATAACTCCCAGTCTTTAATACTTGAAAAAGCATTAATCTTAATATCCATCCAATATCTTATAAAAGAATGATTTAAAGTAATGTGTATTCCCCGTATAGAACCAATGTCATAAATTAAAAATTGATTTTTTTCTGTATATCTTAAAATTAAAAAATAATCAGGAACCTTTGACTTTTTCTTAATATCACTCAAAATGGTCTCAAAATTTCTATAGATATTTGAAGTAATATTAACTCGATATTCAACTGACATATATTTCTTCCTTTCAATTTTATCATTCACTCATTTTTGCAAATAAAAATGAATGGTTATCCGAATTGAATTTTTATCATAATTCTTCTTTTATATTAAATAACTGGCAAATGAAATAACAAATATAAGAAAATTATATCTTATTTTTATTCAATAAAAATTTAGGTAAGAATTATTAATACTGTCATTTGAAAACAAAATACTACCTGGCTAATATAAGCTTAGTTTTCTTAATTGGTTCTAAAAGATTTGCTTTAACATTTTATTTTTACTTAAAGATGTTAATTACTAATCCTAAAACAGATAAATACGAAAATATTATTGATTAATGCATAGATGAATAATATCATGTATTTATAGCAGTTGTTTCATTATAATAATAAGAATTATTGGACTTGGGGGATTCTATATTGATAGGACTTTATTTTAGCGGAACAGGTAACTCTAAATATTGTATAGAAAAATTTTTACACCAATATGATAAAACAGCTAAGGCATACCCTATTGAAGACATCAGCTCATTCAATGAAATAAATGAACACGAAATCATTGTGATGGCTTATGTAATATACCCAAAATTTTAAGCGATTTTATTGAAAATCACAAAACGCTTTGGCAAGGCAAACAAATATTTATTATTGCTACCATGGCCTTGTTTAGCGGAGATGGTACGGGAGTATTGGCAAGGAAGCTAAAAAAATATGGCGCCCAAATTATTGGTGGTATACATATTACTATGCCCGATAGTATCGCCGATGAAAAAGTACTAAAAAGGTCTTTTAAGCAAAATAAAAAGTTAATATCAAGAGCAGATGAAAAAATTAAAAAAGCTGTAGAAAAAATAAAAAATAACAAGCCCCCACAGGAAGGAATTGGCTTGTTCTGTCAGCTGGCAGGTCTTTTGGGGCAAAGGCTTTACTTTTATCATAAAACCAAAGAATATTCCGATAAACTAAAAATTGATTCCGAAAAATGCATTGGCTGTGGTAAGTGCGTTAAACTATGCCCAATGAAAAACCTGGAATTAAAAAATAAAACGCTCATCTCTAAAAACAAATGTACTCTGTGTTACCGTTGCATCAATGATTGTCCAAAGCAAGCCCTCACATTATTGGGTAAGCAGGTTATCAGCCAGCATAAAATAGATAAGTACCTGTAAAAAACAGATACTTATCTTAAAATGCAATTAAATCCAATCGCGATTAACATTGCCACGGTCAGAGAAGCTATAGCTGCAATTAGTTTTTGATATAATCTTTTTCCTTCTTCTTTGGCCTTTTCAATTTCATTTAAGTTTTTACCTTCCAGAAATGCAACGATTTCTCTGTAAGTCTGAATGTCATATTTCTTTTTTTCTTTTTCCAGCTGAAAAGCAATATAAATCGTAAGCGCTGAAATTAAAACCCAAATGACAACTCCTGCAGATTTAAGAAAATAAAACAGGGGCGTTGGAATGACGATATCTAAAATTAATAAAACAGCATAAAAGTTTTTTAATTCATTAAATCTTTTTCTTTCGAACTGACTAATTTCTTTTTTCATTGTTTCAACATCTCCTTTGACCAGATTATCAATGGAGGTGTTAAAAACTTCACTTAGTAAAATTAAACTATTGATGTCCGGATAGCTTTTATCATTTTCCCAATTTGAAATCGTTTGTCTTGAAACAAAAATTTTTTCTGCCAGTGCATCCTGGGATAAAGATAATGCTTTCCGGTATTTTTTTATCTGTTTACCAAGTTCCATTTTTCAACCTCCTTCAACCTTAATCTAACCAAAGGGTAATAACAGGTCCAGCAAAAGACTTTTACATTTGACAAATAAAGTCTGATTTTTCATTGTCAAAAGTCTTTTACATCCTTAAAAAACAAGATTTCATCAGCTATTTAATGAATCTTCAAAAATTCCTAAAAGAAAATCATTATTCCCAAATATAACCTGTCATGGTCAGGGAACCAAGCTCACAGGATTTATTAAAAACGGTCACTTTATCTTCTGCCTCTGAAGCTCCAAGAACATATAACAAAGGATAAAAATGATCAGGTGTTGGTACAGCATACTGTGCCGCATCAGACTTTTCATTATACTTTAAAATATTGTTGTGGTTTTTATTGATAATATTATCATATATAAAATCATCGAATTCATAGGCCCAGTCAAAACCTTTACTTCCCATATGCCAATCCACTAATCTTAAATTGTGAACGATATTGCCTGTGCCAAAGATAAGAGCACCTTTTTCTCTTAAAGATTTTAATTCCTGACCAATTTGATAATGGGCCTGAGGTGGCGCATAAGCATCCACACTAATTTGAAATACAGGTATATTTCTGTCTGGGTACATATGAACCAATACTGACCAGCTGCCATGATCAATCCCCCATGAATTGTCATAAGCTGTTTCTTTTGAAATCAAATCCTTAACTGCCTTTGCAAAAACAGGAGAACCTGGTGCATCATATACCATTTCATAAAGTTTCTTTGGAAAACCATACATATCATAGATGGTTTCAGGCGCTTCTTCATTCATAATTTTTGTACCTTTGGTAAACCAATGAGCAGATATCGAAATGATGACTTCTGGTTTTGGTATTCTTTTAGCTATCTCTTTCCATGTTCTTGAATATTCATTATCCTCAATGGCATTCATGGGAGACCCGTGTCCTACAAAAATCACTGGCATCTTTGACACTATAACTCACTTTCCTTTCCCTGATATTAATTTTAAATAACTTTATTATTTTCCCTTCGAGTAAGGAAAGATGTATTTTATTCATGCTTTTTTGATTTCTTATTCCATTAAATATCCATTTCAAGCAAAATTGGCGCATGGTCTTGCCTTGGACCTGAATCAATGATTTCTGATTTACGGACTTTTTCTGCAATCCTGTCACTGACTAACCAGTAATCAATTCTCCAGCCAGAGTTATTGATTTTACTCGTTCTGATCCGCTGAGACCACCAGGTATAAACGCCTTCAATATCACCATGAAGATAACGGAAGGTATCTGTAAAGCCTTTGGATAATAAATTTGAAAAGCCTGCACGTTCTTCATCGGTAAAACCTGCCGAACGGCGGTTGCTCTCAGGGTGTGCCAGGTCAATTTCTTTATGCGCCACATTAAAATCTCCTGATGCAATAACTGGTTTTTTATTATCCAGGCTGACCAGATACTCCGCATATTTTACATCCCATATTTGTCTGTCATCAAGACGGTTTAAAGCATCTCCGGCATTAGGAGTATATACCTGTGTTAAATAAAAATCTTCAAATTCCAGTGTAATAATCCGGCCTTCCCAGTCCATCGTCCCGGGAGCTCCGATTTTAGGAAAGCTAACCAAAGGATTTAAGTGATTTTTATATAAAAACATCGTACCGGAATAACCCTTTCTTGCGGGCTTTACAGAACTATTCCAAACAATCTTGTAATCTGGAAACAGCTTTTCTAAAATCTCTAAATGTTTTTTTGTAGGTCCATCCGCAGTAAGTTTTGTTTCCTGAAAAGCAATGACATCCGGATTGTGTTCAACAATCTTGTTAAGAACAGTCCGTGATAATACACTTCGGTCGGATGTACCTGTTAATGCTGCATTTAATGAATCGATATTCCATGATATAAACTTCAATGCCATACCTCCATATTTTTAATATTAACATCTATTTCTATCTATTTTAGACAATTTCTGATTAATATAAGCTTATCTTATTAAAAAGAATTTGTAAATATAATGTCGCATTCAGAAATATAAAAACCTGCAACACTGCAGGTTTTTATAAATATTAGTCATCAAAAAGAACGATTTTTTTCTTAGCTTTTGTCTTTTTTACATCAATTATTCTTTGATTTTCTGATCCTCGGAATTTCAAAAGCAAGTTTCTTTTATCCAGTTCAAATTTACCGTCTACAAGAATATCGGTTTCATCCAGAAGTTCTGCCCAACCTTTGTGACTGGATAAATTTTTTAAAAGAAATTCATAAGTATACCCTGTATACGTCACTATATCTAAATTTAATTTTTTTGCCTTCTTAGCCAGTTGTGCAAAAGCTTCTGCCTGCTCAAAGGGATCCCCTCCACTAAAGGTAATTCCATCCAAAAGGGGATTTTTTTTAGCTTCTTCAAGAATTGAATCAATACTTATCAATTGACCGCCCTCAAAAGAATGGGTTTCAGGATTGTGGCAGCCAGGGCAGTGGTGCTTACAGCCTTGTGCAAAAACCACCATCCGTATTCCTGGTCCATCCACAATAGATTCTTTGATTAAACCTGCTATTTTGATATAGCTTTCCATCAGATCACCCACTTATCATTCCTAAGATAGAAATCATTTTAAAGATATTTCATTATCCATCTTATATATGCTTTACCCGGTCTCTTTCTTCTGCTCTTTTGGCATCATTAAATCGCTCTAAAGAACCTACAAGATAACCCGTTATACGTCTTATCCTTTCAAACTTAATGTCTCCTTCTTCCCTGCCGCAAGAAGGACAAGTGTTGCCAATGATACCTGTAAATCCGCATACAGGATCTCTGTCTACAGGGTGATTAATTGAACCATAGCCAATACCTGCTTCTTTCATGGCTCTTATGATTTTTTCAAAGGCCTGAAGATTTTGTGTTGGATCCCCATCCATCTCAACATAGGTAATATGTCCAGCATTTGTCAGTTCATGATAGGGCGCTTCAAGTCTTATCTTATCAAAGGCATTAATTTCATAGTAAACAGGAATATGAAAGCTGTTTGTATAATACTCCCTGTCCGTAATCCCTTCAATAGAACCAAAAAGTTCTCTGTCCATCCGAACAAATCTGCCGGATAAACCTTCGGCCGGAGTGGCAAGAAGGGTAAAGTTCATCTTGTACTTTTTACTGGTATCATCCATACGCTGGCGCATGTGTCTTATAATTTTAAGTCCAAGCTGCTGAGCGTCTTCCGATTCCCCATGATGCTTACCAATTAAGGCTTTTAAACATTCAGCCAGCCCGATAAAGCCCATTGACAAAGTTCCATGTTTCAGAACTTCCCTGATTTCATCTTCCCAATTGAGCTTGTCTGAATCAATCCATACACCCTGTCCCATAAGAAATGGAAAGTTTTTAACCTTTTTTCGAGCCTGAATTTCATATCTTTCTAAAAGCTGATCAATAATTAAATCAATTTTTTTATCCAATTCTTCAAAGAAGTAATCCATATCTCCATTGCTTCTTATGGCAATTCGTGGAAGGTTAACGGTCGTAAAACTTAAATTACCCCTTCCATAAATGATTTCCCTTGATGGGTCATGAACATTACCAATAACCCTTGTTCTGCAACCCATATATGCAATTTCTGTTTCTGGTTGACCTGCTCTATAATATTTCAAATTAAAAGGTGCATCAATAAAGGAAAAGTTAGGAAACAATCTCTTAGCACTTACCCTACAGGCCAGTTTAAACATATCATAATTGGGATCCCCTGGATTATAATTAATTCCTTCTTTTACCTTGAAAATATGAACAGGAAATATTGGTGTTTCCCCGTTACCAAGACCTGCTTCTGTCGCTAAAAGAATATTTTTAATGACCAATCTGCCTTCAGGAGAAGTATCTGTACCATAGTTGATTGAACTGAAAGGTACTTGTGCTCCTGCCCTGCTGTGCATCGTATTTAAATTGTGAACAAAAGCCTCCATGGCTTGATAGGTGTTACGGTCAATTTCCACTTCTGCCTCTTTAATGGCAAAGTCTTGAGCCTTACTGATAATATCCGCATCGCCAATATACTTCATTAAATATTCCTGCTCCAATTTTAAATACTGTTCATTGGGAGCTAAAGTTGGGCGAAGATTAGTTTCTTTTGTAATCTTTTGCAAAATTTCATTGACGATATTTACAGCATCTTCATTAGCAGTAAAAAGTTTTAAAGCTTTGGCCAGATTTTGTCTGTATAATCTGGCATAGGTTTTAGCAACGCCTAAAGCCATACCATAATCAAAGTTGGGTATACTTTGACCACCATGTTGGTCATTTTGGTTGGACTGAATTGCAATACAAGCCAAAGCAGAATAGCTGTGTATATCGTTAGGCTCCCTTAAATGTCCGTGACCTGTACTAAAACCATCTTTAAACAGCTTAACAATATCAATTTGACAACAAGTCGTTGTCAGAGTAAGGAAATCTAAATCGTGAATATGGATATCGCCTTCTTTATGAGCTTGCGCATGTTCAGGCTTTAATATATACATTTCACAAAATTGTTTTGCCCCTTCAGAACCATATTTGAGCATGGTTCCCATAGCCGTATCCCCATCAATATTGGCATTTTCACGTTTTAAATCATTGTCTTTAGATTCTTTAAAGGTTAAGTCTTCGTATATTTTCATTAACCGGGTATTCATTTCCCTGACACGAGTTCTTTCTGCCCGGTAAAGTATGTACTTTTTTGCAGTATTGGCATGCCCCTCTTCTATTAACACCTTTTCTACAATATCCTGGATTTCCTCGACTGTTGGTATTGCTTTATTCGGATCTTCATGTAAACGTTGAACTACTTTGTCAGCTAAAATCATAGCCAGGTCATAGTCTTCTTGTCCTGCAGCCTTGGTTGCTTTAAAAATAGCATTGGTGATTTTTTCGATGTTGAAAGGTACTTCTCTTCCATCTCTTTTTTTGATTTTTGTAATCATAAGACTTACCCTTTCTTCATATAAATTTTTCATATGTTTGTTAAATATGTAAAATTGCCCAGCAAAAGTCAAGAGACTGCCACAAGTAAAAACATTATGATTGCCGGCGAAACTTTAAAAAATAATCGGACTGATTTATAATCATCATTGTCAGCCTCTTTAATATAACAATATTTAGTTGTTTTTATACTATCATAATACTATATATTGAATCAAGACTTGACAAGTTCAAAAAAACCACCCTCTATCAGAAAATATGATAGAAAGTGGCTTATTTTAACATATATAATTTTTTTATATTACATATATCAATTAATTATATCAATTGATTTGCTCAAAAATAGCCCGTGAATAAGCTTTGATATCAGCAGGTGGCAGTATATGGTAGTTTTTTTAACGGTAAGAAAATCATTACTGGAGCTTTTTACAATGTATCGGAACAGACCACTTATTCAATATAACGAAAACAGCAAGTATAAGTTCTATTATAACAGTTATTAAATAAGTTAATCCATTTCCGAAGTAAAAACTGGGTCTTATTGGAATGATGCGATAGGAAAGATTATATGCAAAATGAAATAGTATTCCCATTAATACACTCTCTTTATTTTTTACATAGAAGTAGGTAATCCATAAGCTATCTGCAATACAGGATAATATAAAAAATAAAACAGGTACTTCAATACTAAATTCTCCTGGTATTAAATAAAACCAATAATGCCAGCCTGCCCAAATCAATCCGACTATAACTGCTGTTTTTAAAATGCTAAAATGTTTTGAAAGGTGCCCTGTCAAAAAACCTCTCCAGCCAAATTCTTCTCCCAGAGGTGAAACAAAAGAAGTGGCAATAGTATCTGGAACCATAATCCAGGCAAGAGGTGTAAGACCAAAAATAATCCAGCTAAACAGTTTTCCCATAAACATAAAAGCAAATGGCAACAGAATAATGATTAAGTAAATTTTCATGCCTATTTTAACATCCAACATTTTTTTGACTGAATAAAATGCTCCATTAAAGCCTTCCTTTGCAATCAAAAGCAAAACAGCAGATATACTGGGCGATGCTGTTGCCAGTACAACACAAATTTTATAAAGCATTCCCTCTTCAATACCATTCAATAACATGAAGCAGCTAATAAAACCTGAAATAACATAAGTTAAAATAATAAAGCTTAATGACTCTTTAAATGCTTTCGTTTTAATAAATTCTCTCATATATAAACCTCTTTGTTAAATTTAATTTTTTATTTAAATGAATCCTTAACCTTTTTTATTATTTTACAAAAAGATTTTGATTTCGTCATTGTTTAAATTTTATAGCAGTTTCATCATTTTGACCATCAATTTTAAAGTATTTTATTGATGCTAACAAAAGACACTCTTAATAAATAGAGTGTCTGAACCACAAAAACAAATTTTTATTAATTCTTATTCCCATTTAAAATCTTTAATAGCTGTCGCTGTAGAGACGATGTAAAATTAACGCTTTTTCTTATCCAAATATTCTTTTGCAAAACTCCTTATTTTTTTGGCATAGCTCACCTGTTCTATGTTCATTAAGTTTTCCAGAATATCGGCTGGTGAAATGGGATTTTGAGCTATAGCAAGTAAATATTCAGGCTCTTTAGTTTTGTAATAGTATAATATCGTACCTATTCTTTTTGTGTTGATTAACCTGCTGGAAATTAAGTACTTAATAACACTCTTTTTTAGATCATCAAAATCCGTTTTCTTAAACAAAGCTTTTATTAAAATTTTCCTTTTTTCATTATTACAAGACTTTATATTAAGCAGATTATTAAACAAAAAGTGATTATTAATAAACTTATGTATAAAGGCATCAAATTCATCAAGGTGTATATTTTTCATCTGAATATATCCTCTTACCAAGTGTCACAGCTGCTTCATCTACTTGATAAGCTAACTGCCACAGATATCTGTCATCTAACGGTAAATGACCTAAAGCCAAATCTGCAATATGATTATCTATTAAATAGTTAATTAATTCATCTTTTAATGATACTGTATCAATATATCGTAATAGCTCATTCCAAAAGATTTTTTCAATTTCTAATCCTTTAATTTTATCTTTAATGTCTTTTAGTACTCCTGCTTCTACAACCATCACATCTTTATTATGAATCATTTCTTCTAATGAAAAATCTTTATTAAATACTTTCGTCAAATCCTCAATAGAAATCTCTTTTAGATAATCAATCCAATTTTTAATGTTTTCAAATTTCATTTTCAACGCCTCTTTTGTTCTCTTGCCTGATATTCCTTAAAGCCATCAGAATTAAATCCTGGATTCATTTTATAGAATGAAAAACGCCTGCGTAATGCATAATCAATCATTGCTATGCTACGGTCAGCAGTATTCATCATACCAATAATATGTAAATTTTCTGGAATTGAAAAAGGCATTCCGTTGTAAGCAAGAGTTAGTTTAGTTCCACGATAATCTTTTTCAATAAGCATAAGAAGTTCACCAAAAATTTTACTTATATTTCCGCGATTTATTTCATCAATAATAAAGAAATAAGGTTTATTAGGCTCATTAGCCGCCTTCTTACAGAAACGATAAAAAATACCATACTGTAATTCGAAACCTTCATCTTTTGGCTTATATCCCATGATAAAATCTTCATACGAATAGTTTTGGTGAAATTGGACAAATTCAATACGGTTATCATCTTTTTCTCCCATCATCGCGTAAGCCAGACGTTTAGCAGTAAAAGTCTTACCTACACCTGGAGCGCCTTGCAAAATTAAATTCTTTTTATTTTTCAATAAAGCAATCAGGGTATCAAACTGCTCTGGTGACATATAAACTTCTTTTAAAAAATCTTCCTTAGTATAAATTTCTGCAACAGTATTTTTACTAACTGGATTTTGCTCCCGGATTAAATCCATAATAAAATCAAATTCATTCTTAGTAAGTTTAAAAAAACTTCCTTTTTGGTTTTTAAAGAATTCCATATCTTCTAATTCAGGATAATTTCTTAATTCAGCATAATCTATGGGTGCAACTAAGTCTTCGATTTTTTCAAAAGATAACTTTTCTCCATCATTTTCTTCCGCTACTTTTAACAATGCTACTATTTGTTTTACTGGATTTGATTCATACCCGATAACCAAATCACCTGTTTTTGCATCTAAAAAATTTTGAAAAATCCGTCGTTTGTTTCCATTGTCGTTGTAAAGTGTATAGCTTTGAATTTCACCAATCCCTATCTCAGAAAAACTCCAAATTTTAGGATTCGCATTTAACCACCAATACCCACAGTTATCAGCGCTATCTTTCTCATATAAAGGTATTTGAGAAAGATCGACCTGATCTAATGCTTCACTGAGCTCATCACGTAATTTCCAAATATAATTTCCTTCTGTATTTTTATCAGCATATTTTCCTTGATATAAAATCGGCCACCATTTCGAATTTTCATTGTTTTTATCAAAGAGAACACATCCTGTAACCTTAGCTATCCGCTTTGCCAAAGCGCTTGATCCTGCATTATAAAAATTAATACTTCCTCCATATTTATTCGAAAGCTGTGTACAAGTTGCAATGCCACCAAAATCTTTCATACGCTTCATAATTTTTAAACTTTTTTCGTCAAATACAGTTTTATCGCCTAAAAAGTTTTAACCACTGTTGAGTGGATATATTAGGACTATAATCTGTTGGAAACCATTCACTTTCATTGACCACATTTTTTTTAGAATAATAACGACTAATATAAAAAGCTATATCACCAGTCAAAGTTTTATATGCAGGGTCTAAATAGCAATCTTCTGTTAATGCAGTTTTAAACATTTCTATTAATTCAACGTCTTTCTCGATATACGCGCACATTTCATCATAAAGTTTATAGCCGTTAATTAAATTAATCGTAGACATTCCTTTTTTAGGAATAAAGTTACTTTCCAATTCCCTGGCTGCATTACGGCACTCAAAGTATTTATAAATATAATATTTATCAGGATATCGCAGCCAAAGATAAATGCTGATAGCATTCAGAGATTGATAATGCTGCTTCCATCCTCCATTGCCATGTTTTACTTTTATGTTTTCTGAATCTGTACTAAATTTCTCAATACGTTGCGCTAAATCTTTGTTTTCATCATAAAGATTAATAAACATTCCCCTGACTGCCTCAGGATCTGCCAATATAAATTCCTTCATCATAGCTCTCGGAAAATTATTCATAGATGCAAGTAAGTTGCCTGTTTTGCTTGTTGCTTCCATAAACATGTTTAAAAAATCAGAAGCATTTATATCCCAATGATCCTGAAAATGCTTTACAGCTTCCCATTTATACTTTTCTTCATGCCATTGACGTTTAAAATCTTTTTTATAACTTTCAAGGACCGATCTTAATTTTTCAGTATTTATCATACTTTTCCCTCCAAAATTTTATCGATATCCTTTAAAATATTAGTTAAAAAATTTTTCATCAAAAGTCTTTGTTTGTTCTAAACAATTTAAAATTGTCATATATTTTGTTTCAATTGTACCATTATATAAATGCTTAAACAAAGGTATATCATTTTTAAGACAGTAAAATAAATCAGGAATCAAATAAGAATTTTTAATAAAAAAGCCGCAGATTAATGCAATTAAATCATTAATCTGCGGCTTAAAATTTTACAATTCGTTTTTTTTAGCAATCCTAACTATTTACAATTTTTAATAATCTTTTATCTTAGATCTTATCTTTTCCGATAACCATTTGAATAAATCGTCGAAGAACTGCTGAACTTTCAGCACGGTTAGTTAGTCCCCTGGGGTCAAAAAGATTGCCGTTTTTACCGTTAATCACACCAGCGATTTGCAAATGGCTTACGGCTTCTTTTGCATAAGCAGCAATTTTATCACTGTCAGCAAAAGTTTTTTCTTGTTCATTTTCTGGCAAGGTAAAGCCCAGAATTTCAGCATAGTTATCCATAATCACTGCCATTTGCTCACGGCTTACAGGCTGTTCCGGAGCAAATAATCCATTGCCAATACCATTGATGATTTTCTTTTCATAAGCCCACTGGATATAAGGCATATAATAAGAATCCTTGTCTACATCCAGGAAGCTGCTTTCTATTTTACAAATAATAATTAAAATTTCTAAAAGCAGAAATACATGCATCATAATCCTTTGCATTAAATAAAAAACTCTTATGATTTAACCACTCAATATTCTTATCGTCATTAAAATAGGGATGAAAATAATTCCAAATCCTGCAAGTTTCCTCGTCAATCCAATGTTTATTAATCCATCTATCCCATTCCTCATCATCATCCTTTAAATTTGCAAGACTGGAACCATACAGTTCCCAATCCTGTTCAGACCAACTTTCAAAATTTTTTATTCCTGATTGACGCCATTGTTCCACATCTATAGGACTGGTTACTATACCTAGCCTTTCCCACACAACAATATCATTATCATACCTGACCTGTGCTACAACAACAGTGCACCAAAAATCCATATCATCCGGACATAGTAAAATGGGAATAGCTTTTTCCCCCTACTTTTTATTAAGGAAAAAAATATCTTTAATTTCCATGCTCTTTTATGAATCGTGCTGGTGAACAGCCAACATATTTTTTAAAGACTTTAATGAAATATTTATAATCTGAAAAGCCAACCATTTCAGCAATTTCATAAATCATATATTTATTTTCTTTTAATAAGTCGACTGCTTTTTTAATTCTATAGCGGTTTAAGTAGTCATTAAAGGTATAACCTGTTGCGTTTTTAAATTTTACATTAAGATAAGTTGAAGACATCTGGCACTCTTCACTGATATCACTTAGTGCCAGCTTTGTGGCATAGTTTTCATGAATGCTTTTTATCATAAAATCCACATAGCGGTTTCCTGTCTCCTTTTCTTCAAAATCTAAAATGCCTAACTTTTTCTTTTCCACATTAATCTGCTTGATAGCATTTTTAATGCTGGAATCGGTATTTCTTTTTGCCTGGATTTTCCGGATGGCTTCATAAAGCTTAGTATAATCAATAGGTTTTAAGAGGTATTCTGTAACACCCAGGCTAATCCCTTTTTGCGCATATTCAAATTCTCCATAGCCCGATACAATAATCGCATCATAACCATATTCTTCAATACTTTTTTCCAGCATTTCAAGTCCGTCCATCACTGGCATATTAATATCTACAATGACAATATCAGGCTGGAGTCTACGGATTTTTTCCAAACCATCCTGACCATTTACAGCTTCTCCGACTACTATACAATCGACTTCCTGCCATTTAGGCATAAACATAAGTCCTTTTCGCATAATGTCTTCATCTTCAACGATTAATACCTTATGCATCTTCATTCCCCTTATTAAACGGTAAAATTATATCGACTCGTGTACCTTTGCCATAGTTGCTTTCAATTTTTAATCCATAGGGCGGTCCATATAATAATCTGATAACCCTATGAGAGTTATACATGCCAATGTGTTCTTTATAAACATCTTCTCTTTCTAAATCCTTAACCAGCTCTTCCAATATTTCAGGTTCAATGCCTGTCCCGTTATCTTCCACACGAATGATTAATTGATCCCCTTCTATAAAAACAGCAATCTGAACATGTATGGATTCCACATTTTGCATTCCATGTTTTAGAGAGTTTTCTACAATCGGTTGAATAACCAGCTTGGGAACTTTACATTCCAAAAGCTCATCGGGTATATCAATGCTATAAGTCAAACGACGGTTATAACGCATCTTTTGCAGCATTAAATAATCCTTTACATAAGCAATATCTGTTTTAAGAGATACAATCGTATCTCCATAGTATATACTATAACGCATAATGTTTGCAAATGCCATGATCATTTCAGAAGCCTTTGTCGGATCAATAATAACCTCATAACGTAAAGTTTCTAAAACATTAAATACAAAATGAGGATTAATTTTTTCCTCCAACTGCCTGATTTCCATAACTCTTTTTCTTTCTGTCAACTCACTGTTTCTTTTCTGAAGTTCTTCCCGCTGCAGTACCATTTGGCGGAAAGTATCATTAAGTTCCTGAAACTCTTCAAACACATGAGGACGCAGGGAATATTCCATGTTCCCTTTCCCCATTTCTAAAACAGACTTTCTTAGTTCTTCTATAGCTTTTAAATTATTATTGGTAATGCGCAAAGTCAAGGGTTTTAAAATAATTAATATCAATATACCAACAATAAGCAGAAACAAAATGGCAAATTGAAATAAATCCTGCTGAAAACTTATGGAAGTTAAAGTATATAAATTCAGGCTACCATTGCTAAGAACATTTTTTATAATTAAATACTGCTTTCCATTTAATTCAATAATGTTCAGCTGATCCTTTTTAAATTGCACACTTCCGCCTGGATATTTTCCCATGGAATCTTCCGTTTGTCTGCCAATCGAAAAAATCAAATTATTAAACTGATCTGTTAAAATAACATCATCCAGTTCATAATTATATACCTGTTCGTATATTTCTTCATCCAGTAATTCGAAGAATAAACAGCCTACAACTTCTTCGCCGTCTTTAACAGAAGAAGCCAGTAGCAAATCCCCTGTCTGATCAAAGGAATAATTCAGGCGGCTAGGAAGTAAAAAAACTCTGTCGCTTTCCTCTAAGGTCTTTGCAAAAAGACTTTTAAACAGATAGCTCTCTATAAAAATTTTTTGATTGTCTTTATACAAATTTGAACAAATAATCTGACCCTGGTTATTGACAAGTGTAAAAACTCCTCGGATTTTGCGAGTATTAGCAAAATCATAAAGTATGCGGTTGGCATTGGTTATCCGGTCCTTGCTTGCTTCCTTGCACACCCCAATAATATACTCATCAGAAGTCAGCTCTTTTAATCCTTCCTGATAGCTGCTTATTTCCTTTTCTAAGAGCTCAGCAATTCTTTCGTTATTTCTCTGGCTTTTTACTTTGGTAAGCCATCGGATATTCATGGTTAAAAATATAAACACCAATATCGACAGAAAAACGATGATGGAAAAGGTATAGCGAAAAAGGGTTTTTTGAACATAGTTTCTATATCGAATAGATGCCATATGATATCCTCTCTATTCTGTATGGATTATAAAAAGGCTTTTTAAAAAAGCCTTTAAAAGATAATAACATTATACCATAGGTTTCCCCATGATATAATGTTATTTGAAAATCATGATAATTATACACTGATATCATTTGATCCTGATACTTTAAAGAAGAGTAATAAGGATAATACACTGGTAATGGTTAACACAGTGGAATATGCTGCTGCATTTCCAAAGTTACTGCGGATAACTTCTGTATAAATCGCCACAGTCAAAGTTTGGGTTCTACTTGTATATAAGATAATGGATGAACTTAACTCACTAATCAGTGTAATCCAACTCATTATCGCACCGGATAATACCCCGGCCATCATCATAGGCACTGTAATTTTCAAAAAGGATTTTACTTCGGTAGAGCCCAAACTGATTGCAGCTTCTTCTATGCTTGGACTAATCTGTCCAATGATTGCTGTACTGGAACGGATGGTGTAAGGCATTCTTCGGATACATAAGGAAATAATAATGATAAGAGCCGTTCCACTCAGCAATAATGGCTGTTTATTAAAAGCATACAAGAATGAAATACCTAATACAGAACCGGGTATAATATAAGGGAACATGGTCAATGTATCCAGGATTGATGTTAATACAGATCTTTTTCTTACGGTCAAATAGGAAATCAATACACCTAAAACAACAACCAAAAGTATTGCAGCTATACCATAGAAATAGGTGTTTGTTATTGTACTAATGTTTTTAGGCATTAAAATATTTTTGTAATTCTGTAATGTGAACTGACCTGTATAAGAGGCACCTCTCGTTTCTAAGAAAGAGGTTGTTATAACGGTTAATTGCGGTAAAATTGCAAGCAATGCTACTAAATATACAAAAGCATGTGCTAAAATATTTCGGATTCCTGTTGCTTTTTGAGGTTCCATTGGTTTTAAGGCAGACATCGAATAAGTCAAACGGTTACTAATGAATTTTTGTAAAAAGAATAAAATTAATGTAATTGCAATAACGATAACACAAAGAGCAGCGGCATAATGGGCGTCGGTACTCACTTCACCCATAAATTGGCTGTAAAGCAATACTGGGAATGTCTTATAACCTTCACCAATCAACATTGGTGTACCAAAATCTGAAAAGACGCGCATGAAAACCAACAAGGAGCTTGCAAGCAAAGTCGGAACAATCAGGGGAACAATCACTTTCCAAACTCTTTGAACTGTTGAACATCCAAGACTTTCTGCTGCTTCGTTTAATGAGTTGTCTAAATTTTTCAATGCACCGGAAACATACATATAAACCAGGGGGAAAGATTGTAATGAGAATACCAGTACAATCCCTGCAAATCCATAAATACCGCCTAATTGAACATTAAATATAGCATTTAAAATTCTTGTAATGACACCATTTCGTCCAAGAAGCTGTACCCATGCATAAGCTCCGATAAATGGCGGTGACAAATAGGATATTACAATAAGAATGTTTAAATACTTACTTCCTTTAATGTTGATGCTTCTCAGCAAGTACGCCATAACCAGTCCTAATATGGCAGATACCAAGGTAGAAGTTATGGTTACTTTAAAACTGTTCACTAAAGTACTCCAATAAAATTTCTTGGAAAAAAATTTTGCAAAATAAGCAAAACTTATCGTTCCATCTTCCATCAAAATACTTTTATATAAAACTAAACCTAGCGGGTATACTACAAAGATGATGAACAAAGCTAAAATAATTAATGTTGATACCAGCCAGATATTTAATTTCTTTTTGCCAGTGGTCATGGGCGAACCCCCCTGTCAATATAAGTCCTGCTGCCATCTTCACTGAATACATTTATTTTTTGTACATGGACCTTAAGATAGATTTGGCTTCCATTTGGAATTAAATCTTCAAACTCGGAAATTTGAATAACCTCAAGTTCTTGACCTTCCTGTGTTTCAACAAAATAGTGCGTTGAAGTGCCTAAGAAAACACTGCTTTTAACGACAACCGGAATACCTTCCTGAGTTTCTCTATTGATAATGAATTCCTCAGGACGGATAGAAACTTTTACTGGGGAATTAGGGCTGCATTCTTTTTTAATATTATTCATTTGAAATTTATAGTTACCAATTCTCACCAGTGCTTTGCCATTTTCATTGCTTTCAAGCACACCATTTAAAATATTGGAAAGACCAATAAAAGTAGAAACAAAGGTATTTTCAGGACGTTGATAAATATTTTTTGGTGTATCAACTTGCTGAATCACGCCCGCATTCATAACAGCAATTCTGTCGGATACTGCCAGGGCTTCTTCCTGGTCATGGGTTACATACACTGTCGTGATTCCTACCTGTTGTTGAATTTGTTTTATCGCATTTCTCATTTCAACACGAAGTTTTGCATCTAAGTTTGATAAAGGCTCATCCATCAGGAGTACTTCCGGATGAATAACAATTGCTCTTGCTAAAGCGATACGTTGTTGCTGACCTCCGGACAATTTTTGTGGCATTCGGTTTTTTAAATGATCAATCTTAACAACTTTTAAAATCTCATCTACTCTTCTTTCAATTTCATCTTTAGGTACCTTTCTGTTTTTCAGACCAAAAGCGATATTATCTTTAACGGACATATGAGGAAATATCGCATAGTTTTGGAACACCATACCCATATTTCTCTTATTTGTAGGAATATTATTAATCACTTTTCCGTTAATCTTAATCTGACCACCATCAATGCTGTTAAAACCTATAATCATACGAAGCAGAGTGGTCTTACCACAACCAGAAGGTCCAAGTAAGGTAAAAAATTCTCCTGGTTTGATATCTAAAGATAATCCATTGATTACTGTGTCTTTACCAAAACGTTTTACAACATTTTCTATGCTAATTGCAACACTCATTATTTTGCCCTCTCCTTTTATCAGATTTAAAAATTAAGGGCCACTTTGCTTGTCACTCGAGCATTTTTTCTCACATGACATTGCCTGAAGCGGCCCTGTTTCTTTTGTCGAGTCTATTTAATTAATCCAATGAAGATTCCAGATGCTCGCTGAATTTATTTGTAATTTCTAATTTGTTCTCTGCAACCCATCCTTCATCATAGTTAGGAACTAATTGAATCTGATTCTGTGGTGTCATATAATCAGCTAATTGTGCATTTTTTCTAAGCGGACGAACAGTGAGTTCAGTTCCTACTTTATTCTGAATTGGTTCAGACAACATAAAGTCTACGAACTTCTTTGCATTTTCAGGATGTTTACAGTTCTTTATAATCTGTACAGATTCTCCTGGGAAAATAGTTCCTTCTTCTGGGAATACTACTTCAACATTAGCGCCTTCTTTTACATATTTAGCTGCTGGGTCTTCCCATGTAAGTCCAACAATATATTCTCCTTCAGCTACACCTTTGTAAACCTGGCTGGAACTGTTAGCCATTTTTCCATCAAGATTTGCAATAAATTTGTCTACAAACTCCCAGGCTTGATCTGACATTGGGTCGTTGTTTTCACCCATCGCATATAACATAGCTACTAAAGCCTGGAATGCTGAACTGGAGTTCACTGGATCACCAAAAGCAATTTTTCCTTTTAATGCAGGATTTAATAAATCTTCAAATCCATTAATTTCAATGTCACCCTTTAAGTCAGTATTAACAATTAATACTGGTGGGTCTGCAAATGCTGGTGAAAAATATCCGGTTGTATTTTGAAAACCTTCCATCATGTTCGCATCTTCACCTGAAACATATTCCATAAATAAATCTTTGGATGATTCAAGCATTGTGCGGTCTGCTGCCCATAAGATGTCACCAAGGGGGTTTTCTTTTTCAGATTCAACTCGTTTTAATAATTCACCTGTACCTGCTGTTACTAATTCAACCTTAATTCCTGTTTCTCTTTCAAATTCAGAAATGACTGCTCTGTTTAACTCTTCACTTCTTGCTGTGTAAACGACAAGTACATCTTCTTCATCTCCAGTTGTTTGTTGATTTTGTCCTTGAGTTTGATCTGGTTTGTCTGGAGTTGTTTCAGTTTTTCCAGTACAAGCTGTCATGGATAATGCCATAATTCCAGCTAAAATGGATACCAACCATCTCTTTTTACTCTTCATAGTGTATATTCCTCCCAAAACTGATTTTTTTACATTACCTTTATGATTCAATGTTAGCATCAAAAGAATAATTATTAAATCCTACGATTCAACAAAAAGGTGTAAAATAAAAAAGAGTTATTATTTTTTCTATCATATTTTTAAATCACGCCTCCTTATTATCAGCCTTTATGATAAGAAACCTGCAAAAATCAACCATCGTTTTTTTGATTTTTGCCATATTTTTTGGAGAATGCCTTGCTTTTCCTAATATATAGGATTACATTTTTGCGTTATTTTTTTACCTGTAAATTAATAACAACTAATAAATGAAAAGCATTTTTTAATTTGTCCATGAAACAAGATAATTAACAATGAATTATCTTGTTTCATAGCAAGTTATTTTGAACAATTTAAGATGATTCTTTTTAAATTTTCTGCTGCCTTTTTTATATCCGGCTTGGTAATAATAGCCGATACCACAGCAAATCCATTAATACCTATGTCTTTAAAATCTCTTATGTTTTCTTCATTGATTCCCCCAATGACAACTATGGGAAGAGGAATTTCTTTTCTTATTTTTATTAGCTCCTCCATCGATGTATGTTCTGCATCTTTTTTGGTATCTGTAGTAAACATGGCTCCAACACCAAGATAATCTGCACCGTCATGGTAAGCTCTGATGGCTTCTTCGAAATTTGAAGCTGATACTCCAATGATTTTGTCCTTACCTACTATCTTTCTTACAGTTTTAGCTGGTATATCCTTTTGTCCAATATGTAGCCCGGCAGCATCAACTGCTAAAGCAATATCTATTCTGTCATTTATGATTAAAGGAATTTGATAGCGGTCTGTAATTTCTTTTATTTTTAAAGCTATTTCATAAAATTCTAATGACGAGCAATTCTTTTCCCGCACTTGTACTACTGTACAGCCACCTAAAATTGCCTGTTCGACGGCATCTTCTAATTTTTTTGTACTCATCAGTTCTCGATCGGTAACAAGATAAAGTGTATAATCAATACTTCTTTTCATCGATTTTCCCTCTTTCTATAAATATGGAACCATTTATATTGGTTAAGGCATCAATAATTTGGACATGAAAACTACCCGTTCCTTTATGGCCTGATTTTTCAAAAGCAATTTCTCCTGCAATGCCCATGGATGCAATTCCAGTAACGGCAGCAGTATAATAATCCTTAGTTATCCCAGAAAAACTTGCAACAAGAGCAGAAGTCATACAACCTGTGCCAGTGACTTTTGAAAGGAATTTATGACCATTGGCAACCCTGGCAAACCTAATTCCGTCCGAAATAATATCCACTTTTCCCGTAACACTAACAATGCATGAATATTTATCGGCTATGCGTTTTGCAAGCTCAACGGCATCATTTTTTTCATCTTCAACGGCTGTATCAACACCTCTTGTAGAAGCTTCAAGCCCACCTATAAATGAAATTTCAGATAAGTTTCCGCGGATAACATTTACTTTTACCTCTGAAAGAATATCAGATACGGTTTTATTCCGAAGGCCAGAAGCCCCTGCCCCAACAGGATCTAAAATAACAGGTATATTCAGTTCATTGGCTTTTTTACCAGCCATAATCATAGAGCTAATTGTTCGTTTATTTAATGTACCCATATTAATGACTAAAGCAGAAGATATCGAAACAATCTCTTCTACTTCTTCACAATCGTCAGCCATAATTGGGGAAGCTCCGATGGCTAAAATAGCATTGGCACAATCATTGACGGTTACATAATTGGTAATATTATGAATCAAAGGATTTTTTACTCTTATTTCATCTACTAAATTTGCACATGACTTTGTCAATAAACTCATTTCAACCAACCTTTCTTTATTTTATTCTAATGTTGAGAAATTTATTTTTTAATCATCACTGTAACTTTTTACTCCTTTAAGCCGTTCTTATATAATTCATAAAAATGATGGGTTGGACCATGACCTTTCCCAATATCTAATGCATTCTCAATGGCAATAGTAATATATTTCTTTGCTTTTTCAACAGCTTCAGGCATATTCATGCCAAGTGCAAGATTTGCTGTAATTGCTGAAGAAAATGTACAGCCTGTTCCGTGAGTATTTTTCGTTTGAATTCGTTTGCTTCTATAATAATAAAAATCTTCACCATTATATAAAATATCTACTGCATCCCCAATGGAATGGCCACCTTTTACCAGGACATTTTTGCAGCCCATCTCATAAATGATTTTGGCTGCTTTTTTCATATCTTCTTCATTATTAATTTTTATATTGACTATTTTTTCGGCTTCTGGAATATTAGGCGTAAGTAAATCAGCATGAGGTATAATCACTTTTATTAAAGCATCTATGGAATGAGGGTCCATAAGAGGACAGCCATTTTTCGCATACATCACAGGATCAATCACGATATTTTTAGGCTTATACTCTTCCAATTTTTTTGCTACGGCTTTCATACAAGCTTCCTCAGACAGCATTCCAATTTTTACAGCGTCCACTTCAATATCTTCAAATATCGCATCTATCTGTTTTTCAATCATATCTGGGGTGACCACTTGTATGTCAATAACCCGGCTTGTGTTTTCTGCCACAACAGCAACAATCACACTCATTCCAAAAACTCCATGGGCAGAAAAGGTCTTTAAATCAGCCTGTATTCCTGCACCTCCGCTACAATCTGAGCCAGCAATCGTAAGTACTTTTTTCATTTTGATTCCTCCTTCTTTAACGATATAATAAATCAGGGCACTCCCTTACCGTAGAAGTGCCCAATCCAATACATAATACAAAATATGTATCCGATTTGCTTCCCTACGAAGGTCTTAACCTACAGGTTCAAAGGGTCAGGTCTTACCTTTCTCAACTACTTCCGTAGTTCCCCCGCAAATCCATGTCATATTTTATTCAATTATATTAAAACTCATAAAAAATAAGGTACCTCAAAGAGAAGTACCCAAATCTTATACATACTTGTATATGATTTGCTTCCCTACGAAGGTCTTAACCTACAGGTTCAAAGGGTCAGGTCTTGCCTTTCTCAACTACTTTCGTAGTTCCCCCGCAAATCTTAATCAAAGTTTTAATTTTAATTGATTATATCCTTTTAATATCATTTAGTCAAGTAAAACACGGGGACGGTTCTTTGTTTCACCAGCAATCTGATCGGCGAAACAAGGAACCGTCCCTGTGTTTCATAATATCGAAGCCCACAATACAATCATTCCATCATATAAGCCATGTAAAACAATTAATGAAAGCAAGGTACAATTCTTTATTTTTTCTTTTAACAGACAAAAAATAATTCCTAAAAACGTTGTCATAAAAATCTGTATGATGTTTCCCTGAAATATGTGGAAGAAACCAAACAAGACAGAAGATATTATGATAGCAAACCATTTAGAATTTTTTATGCATAACAATTTATTAAATATATAGCCACGAAAAACAAATTCTTCTGCCAGAGCAACACCAAAAGTTACATAAATGAAATGATAGAGAAATTGCCAAACTTGTGTATATCTGATACTACTAACCATATCTTTAAAACCAAACATAATTGGTACAATTGTTAAGATTAAAGAAAATATAAAAGCAAGTATAACACCTACAGCTATTTGTGTCAGAATGTTTTCTTTTTTAAAACCTATATCAGACAGGTTTTCTCTGTTTATAAACATTAATATAGCTGGTCCGATAAGCAATAACCAATTGGAAACAATCATAAGAATCATACGTAAAGGCAAAGCAAGGGACATCAGTAAATACTTATTAAACATAAAAACAAGCGTTAAAACCATAAATATATAACAAACAGTGATAATAAGATGGGCAAGCTGTGATTTTTCTTTTGACTGAGCAAGCTCTATTTTATCCATAGCCTAACTCCTTTCTTAAAAATAAAAAAATTTCTAATTATACACCAAAATATACTCATCTATTATACTACTTTAATTTAAAAATTACAATAAGTTAACATGGTAACTATATATTCCTTAAAATATCATCTCTAATAAATAGGCGTAAATTTCTTCCCTAATGCCAATCCCTTTAAAAAATAACTGCAGCCTTGCGAAATGTATTTTTTCTGTTTTCCATATAATTTTCCTTAAATATAATTTCAATAATTATTACCGAGATATTATTAATGTCAGCTGTTATCTCATATAATTGGAATAGTACAAAGTTTATCTTATAATGCTTTATAACCAAAATTCAATGGAGTTTGTTATGAAAAAATATAAAATCTGTGTTTATGCCATATGTAAAAACGAAGAACAATTTGTTGACAGATGGATAAACTTCATGTCTGAAGCCGATCTTATTGTTGTAACAGACACGGTTTCTACAGATAATACAGTAAAAAAACTCCGTCAGGCAGGTGCCCTTGTTTATATCCATAAAGTAAAACCCTGGCGTTTTGATACAGCAAGAAACATATATAATAGAAGAAGCTCTAAAAATAAAATAAAAATCATCCTGCTATATCAATATGGGTTATTGCTGGGATGAAACCCCCTATGATTTAGCTGCCATTAGCTGCTATTGGCTGGGTATATATGAAAAATCCTTAGAATATGCTAAAAAAACGGTCTCTTTTAGTCCCAGCGATGAAAGATTAAAAAATAACTTAAAAGTTATAGAAGAAAAAGTGAAATCTTATTTAAAACTTTAAAATTCAGGATAAAAAATTCCCCACTCTTTTTTATGGGGAATTTTTCATAGTTCATATCTCTCTCATCACTTATATTGGCATTACTATTATTAGCGGCTAACTCAGTTAATGGATCATAAGGCGCTCCTTCTTGTGTACCCTCTAACAATTTAATATCTGCAGTATTTTCCGGAATACCCCATGAGTTACCTGAAAAGACAAAAACTGCTCCATCTTCAATACGTCCTGCTATACCGCCACAGTATTCTTCACCTCTTATATCAGCCTCAGCAGCACAGCGCTCAATAAGGCTGTCTTCCTCTAGAACAGCAGCTATGACAGCCACATTTTGATTTCCCCTGATATTGCCGCTTACATAACAGTCCTCAATACGCCCCGGACATAGCTCAGCTGCTATTGCCCCAACATTGTTGCCTACCTGGATATCAACACCCGTCAGGGTCAAATTCTTTATCTCAGCATCCTTTTCCAGACGGCCAAAAAGCCCTGCATGATTTAAATGACTGTCATGGATATATAAATTTGAAATACTGAAGCCATTACCATCAAAAATACCTTTAAAAGGCTGTATATTCCCGATGGGTTTCCAGCCCTTCCCGCCATTATAGCCCTGACTATAAGCAGATAAATCAATATCATTCTTCAGCTTTATATATGCCCTTTGATTGGGGTCATGAAACAAAAAGCTTTCCAGTATACCGCTGTTTACCAGTTCAGCTATTTCTGCCAGCTGGTCTTCTGTGGTAATTTCCAATACTTTTGTATCCGCAGCGCTGCCGCTCATATAAAAACGCATCACACGGCCTACAGATTCAGGAATATATACCGTAATACGAGGCAGTTCCAGATCATCAGCTAAAATATAGCCTTCCTCCAAAACTGCATCAAAAACATACAAACCTTCCTCAGGCGCTTCCTCATTATAGTCCTGTTTTGTCTGCCAGCTGACAGGAATGTCTGCCAGTTCTCCGTTCACCACTGCTTCCACTGTATCCGGAAATACGACAGGCATACTGTTTTGCCATCGGATTTCATCGGGTAATGCTTTAAATGCTGTTACAACAGATCCTGTATTTGCTCCTTCCACTGTTACAGTAATGATTGGAACTTCTGCACTGATTATAAAGCCTTTCCGTTTCCAATAGCTCTTCATCATCTTCTGACTGGGAAGCCGTATCCTGCAACGCTTCTTCCTTCGTATCCTCCATTGGAATCTCTTCTAATTTCCCTATCCGCACAATTGCCTTTAAACAGACAGGTAATTTCAAATCTTCCAATGAAGCACCCAGAGCAACCCTTTGACTGGCAATTTCCTCCGGCAGCATATCAAAAGCAAGGATTTCCCTTTCTTCATCAGCAGCATTGTCATCCCCCTTAAGCAATAAAGGCTGCTGGCTTATAATAAATATCATCATCATCATGAATGCAAAAAGTCTTTTTGCCTTTTTCATAATCTTCCTCCTTGTAGATTAAGTTTTTATCTGACTCATCCAAATGATTTTTTCAGGCAGCCAATGAACTTATTTTTTTATAGGAATCTCCTCTCTCTTTCAAAGTCTCAGAACATATAAAAAAGGCAATGCCAACGCGTTTATAACACATCAGCCATTGCCTGTCTTTTACCTGACAATTCATTAACAATTACTCACGCAATTATAACGCCCCTCAGTATACAGAAAATTCATTTATTTTTAAACACAAAATATTTTTTAAATTAATTTTTCATTCTAAAACGACATATTGATAAAAAATTATATATTATATAAAGAAACCATTGACAATAAAAAGATTCAATAGAAAAAAAAACTGTTTTTCTGACGAATTCGTCAAGAAAAAACAGTTTCGCTCTCTTTCTTTTTTACAAATATAAAATCGTAATGCAAGGAGGATGCATATCTCTGATATCCCAATCAACACTCACAGTACCCCATTCAAAAAAGTCATCATCAATCCGCTCACCGGTCATATTCGTTAAAAAATTTCTGCATCTGTCAACTGCTTTTTCGTATTCCTTTAACCCCGAAAGTCTTTCTGGTTCTAAACTAAGATTTATTTGAATCATTGAAATACTGTCTGCTAAAAAAAACAAAGCCAATAAAACATTTTTTTCCCCATGCGCCTCAGGGATTTCTAAGACTAAAATATCTGAGTCTTCATCCTCTGTGCTTTCTGGCCACATCAGTTCCAATAAAGAAGAATCTTTAATTTCTTCTATCGTCATTTCTTTTTCTATTATCTGCCCCCCTGGTAAGATAATATTTCCTGTTTCCCTGTCAATCGTCATACTCCCAAACTCCTTTTAAAACTATTTATATTAATAAATATATTTATTACTTTCTAAATCATACATTAATAAAGGTATCACGCCGCTTATATTTACGCTTCCATCAATAAAATAATGACTCATTCCATCCCAGTATACGCCATGAAAATTCTTGTCAGCTTTTAAAGAATAAGTTCCTATATGTCCGGCTATAATGTCTTTATAAAAATAGCCAAAACTTGCAGGATATTTTCCTGTAAATATTTCTTCTGTTGTGGTAATCTTCCACCATTTACCAGCTTCCTCATCGACACCCGCATGAACAAAAATCTGTTTTTCAGTTTCATAATAATAGGGTAAATTTTTAAGCCAATGAATTAAATCTTTATGCTTAAATTTGATATCTTCTTTTATTAAATTTGCTGTTTTAAATACTAATTCATCCAAACAGTCAACTAATTTTAAAAACTCGATTTTATTTTTGGTTTCTTCAGATATGAAAGTATTGATTGTTTTAAAATCCTTATCTTCTGCTAACCAATTTATATTCCAGATGTCAAAATATCCTGCTTCTAAAAAATTCAAAAACATAATCTCATGATTTCCCTTGACAGCTACCACTTGATCCGGATACTGTTCCATCAAGTCTTTTATCCGGTATAAAACTTTACAGCTGTCTGAACCATGATCAATATAATCTCCGCAAAAAACTAAAATATTACCTTTATCCTTAAGATTAATTTTTTCTAGATTCTGCTCCATAATATCATAATAACCATGAATATCACTCATGGCATAAATATATGGCATTTTCCCACCTATCTCTATGAATATTAGTAAATGTTTTTTTGATTCTTTAATGTCTAAGACCAAAACGCTTATTTAAGCGGATGGTTTCAATAAGTGCACAATATTTATCTGCAAAAGATATAATCAAAGCTTCTTTACTTTTTGGTATTTTTGAAATTTTTAACGGCCACATATGACTGCGTATTGCTTCCTGTGCTTTTTCTGATATTTCAAAATGTTTAATTGCATTTTCACAAGCAATATCAGGATGATTCAAAGCATGATTTCCCTGGTAAGATTCTTTATCATGCCAGTCATAGAGGTATAAATCATGAAATAAAGCTGCTTCTATTAGCTCTTTTTCATCTGCATTAAGATGCAGCTTTTCATTGATGAGATAACTAATCCATGCTACATTTTCACAATGCTCCAATGTTGTCGTATTGCCATGTTGTATGTAATTATCCATTTGCTTTATTATATCAGATTTATAATAATCCTTAATAAGTTCGATAAACTGCTTTTCACGAACTTGTTTTGCAATCTTATTCTTTCGCTCTGAAAACTTAAACACGGCAATACGCTGTATCACATTGTGTAAATAAGAATTGGGAAAACTATATACTCGATCAACAATATTGGTCATATGATTTTGGAAGGCTTCATCAATTGAAGCAACATATTTCTGGAAATCAGTCAGGGATGATATCGTTAAGGTTGCATCTGCAGAAATAATTGAAATCAATATAAGTGAAAGTATATCCAGCAATAAACCTGGTAAAAGAGCAATTCCCTTATCAATTAAGGGTATCAGGAATTTCATAATCAGTATTGCACCAAGGCCAAAACCAATAGAGGTAGGTACACTTGTCCGGCCATTAATATTTAGTGGTACATCCGTATAATCCCACCAACGTGCTCCAAAAAGTTTTTCAAGGGCCCATGAGGTCGGATACTCCAAAATCATACTAACAATAAAACCAAGGATAAATATCAGCGCCCAATTCATATTAGGTAAGTGACCAGCCTTAATCAGGTCAAATAAGCTTAACCCTAACAGACCTCCAAAACCATAAATCGGACAAATTGGTCCATAGAGAAAGCCGCGGTTAGCCCATTTCCGGTCAAGTATTGTGCAATAAATACTTTCCCAGACCCAACCAAGAAAACTAAAAATGAAAAAGGCGACTATGTAACGATTCAAGGTTACCACTCCCTTTCATTTTTCCATGTCAAAATGGCAGAAGTTTTTAATGTTTTTTTCCAGGCTTAATCAGGGAAGTTTCTTTGAAATGTTATAAAAAAATATACACAATCAATTAAATTTATAAAAACGTCATTTTTCAATTGCCTATTTAAATAAAATTAATAACTTTAAAGAAAGGAATAACTGATTAACTATTATAACTAATATATTATATTGTATGAATCGTTTTTTAAATAATTATTTACCAATTCATTATACTCTTTTAATTTAGTCAATTCAATTCAGTTTATTGAAAATCAATTATTAAAAATTTTTATTCTGACCAAACTTGTGATTAAAAAATAATCCGCAACTAAAACTTTTGATAAATGCTTTTTGGAGCAAAAAACGCACTTAAATGAGTCAAAAAAAATTATAAAAGAAACAGGACTTCTACAACTGTTAATTTTTGCGCTAATGCAAAAAAACAAAAAGTCGAAGTCCTGGATTGAAATAGCTTTTTTATACTTTTTTAGAAAGTCTTTATTTTATCCTTTATTTTATATATTTCGTCTAAAATCGGGACAAGTATTGCTGCAATAAATCCGCCCGAAAAACCATTATTATAAAGATTTAACCCAGCATTTAAAAACGATAAATTGGCAGCAAATATCATATGAAAAGCCCCTGCAATTACTCCAGCCAAAGGTCCATAGCAGCCACTTACAGGAGCAAGTGTCGTACCAAAGAGAGCTGCTAAAAGAGCTGCAGTAGAATTAACGTCATGAATACTAAAATAACTGGCCAAAAAAACTCCAAACAAAATCGGTAATACATTTTTAAGATGTTTGCCTGAGGCACCAAAACCCACAATGGTTAAAATACCTCCTATCGTTGGTCCGTTTAAATCTCCGCCTACAAACAGGACATAAGCTGTAAAAACGATTCCCAAAAGAGCCATATTAATATAGACAAGTCCCCGGCCATAATCTTTGATAAAATCACTGCCTCCATGTCCAGACTCTTTTAAAAGTAAACCATAACCTCTAAAAGACCATTGATTGGCAACAAGACCTGCAATTAACATTATTCCAAATAATAAAAAGAGAAAAAAAGACAACTCTTTATTATTTCCTCTAGAAATCAAAGAAACTGTCTCGACTTTATACCCCAGTCCTCGGAACAAGGCTGTACACATCGTTGCTGTAATTCCAGCTGTAAACCCGATATTATAAAGACTAAAACCCTTATGAAAATTCTTGTAATGTTGAGCCAAGACCGGTAAAATAAAGCCCGAAATAAATCCAGCCGATATTCCAAAGAATACAGCCTGGAAAGTTGGCAGGGAAAAGTTAAAGGTAACTTCACTGACCACAGGACCTAAAGCTGTACCAAATAAAGCCACAGGAATCAGTTGATTAAAAGGTGTTTTACTGACTTTTGCATAGGCCAGAACGCCGATAATAATAGGAGTAGAATTGTAAAGGTTTTTACCAAATAAAGAAAAGCCCGCAAGGGTAAAAATAGATGCCACTAATAGACCGTTAATTGCTTGTTTGCTTAATTTAATCATTATTATTGCCTGAACTACCATGATTGCAGCATTAAACAAGGCTGCACCAATATTAGCAATTTTAAAATAATCCGTAACCAGATTGTCTGGAGAAGTCAAAATAACAATATTGCCTTTTATAATTTCACTGGGAGAGTTAAATAAAAAAGCTGCTGTAATCAAAATACTGGCAAACATAATAAAATAAGTATAAAGCCTTTTTTCTTGATGGCTTTCATCTTCATTTATATTTATTGTCTTTTCTAACATATAGCTCCTTTCCTTATCAAAAAAATTTTTACTATACAAGTTTTAAGTAATTAATTCTTTCGTTCATTACTTGTATTAATAATAAAGTAAAATTTGATCATATTCCCCAATAAAAAGTCATTTTTTATTGTAATTGCCCCCTATGTTTTTCCCTCTCAATAATAATAGTACTGTGATTGAATAACTTATGTCAACAATTTAATGTCGAAAATTTTATATTCTTGACAATCACTTTCAATTTTTAATTGCTCGCAGGGTTTTAAAGAAAAATAAAAAAGTGTGCAACATACTGCAAATTTCATATGCTTACACACTTTTATCAAAGAAATATTATTCTAATTCGAAAGCTCCTGTATATAATTGATAATATTGACCCTTTTTAGCCAGTAACTCTTCATGTGTACCTCTTTCAATGATACGTCCATGGTCTAAGACTAAAATTACATCTGAATTTTTAACAGTAGATAAACGATGGGCAATTACAAATACCGTTCGTCCTTTCATCAAAGCATCCATTCCTCGCTGAACAATAGCTTCTGTCCTCGTATCAATGGAAGAAGTTGCTTCGTCCAGAATCATAACAGGCGGGTCAGCAACAGCTGCCCTGGCTATGGAAATTAACTGACGCTGTCCCTGAGATAAATTGGCACCATTTTCAGTCAGCATGGTATGATAGCCATTAGGCAAGCGACTGATAAAATCATCTGCTCCTACCAGTTTTGCTGCTTCAATACATTCTTCATCACTGGCATCTAATTTACCATAACGGATATTATCCATGACTGTACCCGTAAAAAGGTTGGTATCTTGTAATACCATACCAATGGCGCGACGCAGATCTGATTTTTTAATTTTATTAATATTTATGCCATCATAACGGATTTTCCCGTCTGCAATATCATAAAAACGGTTTAAAAGATTAGTAATGGTCGTTTTTCCAGCGCCAGTTGCACCAACAAAAGCAACTTTTTGTCCTGGTTTTGCATAAAGACTTATATCATGTAAAACTGTCTTCCCTGGTTCATATTCAAAATCAACATCGAATAATCTTACATCCCCCGTTAATTTAGTATAAGTGACCGTACCATCACTGCTGTGAGGATGTTTCCAGGCCCATATTCCAGTTCTCTCTGTTGTTTCAATTAACTGTCCATTTTCTTCCCTGACATTGACTAAAGTAACATATCCGTTGTCCTGTTCTGTTTCCTGGTCTATCAAGTCATAAATCCTCTGTGCTCCGGCAATCCCCATAACGACAGCATTGATTTGATGCGATACCTGGTTAATATTTCCTACAAATTGTTTGGTCATATTTAAGAATGGAACCACAATACTGAGCCCTATTGTAAGCCCGGAAATACTTAAATTGGGTACATTGAAAATCAAAAGGATACCGCCCGTAATTGCAACAATTACATATAAAACATTGCCGATATTGTTTAAAACCGGTCCTAAAATATTGGCATATTGATTGGCTGCTCTGGCATCATGAAATAAAGCTTCATTAATCTTATCAAAGTCCGCTTTGGTTTCATCTTCATGACAAAAGACTTTAATTACCTTTTGTCCAATCATCATTTCTTCTACAAAACCTTCTAACCGGCCTAAAGCTTTCTGATGCTTAATAAAGTATCTGGCTGAGCCGCCTCCCACCTTTTTAGTTACAAAATACATCACCACAACACCTAAAATAACCACAAGTGTTAACCAGATGCAGTAGTAAACCATTATGCCAAAAACTGTAGCAACAGTAATCATGGATATCAAAAGCTGTGGAAAACTTTGAGATATCATCTGCCGTAAAGTATCAATATCATTGGTATAATGACTCATGATATCTCCATGATTATGAGTATCTACATACTTAATTGGCAAGGTTTGCATCCTGTTAAACATTTTTACTCGGAATTTTTTCAGAGTTCCCTGAGTAATAACAGCCATTAACTGATTGTATATGATACCACTGGTCAGGGATAAAACATAAAATACAACTAATACAGCAACAAGTTTTAATATTTTATCTCCTACCACATTCCAGTCACCGTTTTGCCAATTTTGCTCCACAAGAGCAATTACTTTCTGCATAAATACAGCAGGTATTGAACTGATAATGGCATTAAATATAATACCTATAATAGTAATGGGAAACATGACTGGATAAAAGGCAAATATGTCTTTAATTAAGCGGAATATAATAGATTTCTTATTTTGTTTACTATTTGTCTGCACTTTGAGCACCCGCCTTATTTTGTGAATAATAAATTTCCCTGTAAATTTCATTTTCAGCCAATAATTGTTTGTGGTTTCCAATCCCTTTAATTGAACCTTTATCCATAACAATGATTCTATCCGCATCTTCAACAGAAGCTGTTCTTTGTGCAATAATGATTTTAGTCGTCTCTGGCATATATTCCCGGAGTGCCTTTCGGATCTTTGCATCCGTTTTGGTGTCTACAGCGCTTGTGGAATCATCAAGAATTAATATCTTTGGCTTTTTAAGCAGAGCCCTTGCAATACAAAGCCTTTGCTTCTGACCACCAGATAAATTGGCTCCTCCTTGCTCAACATATGTGTCATAGCCTTTAGGAAACTGAGTAATAAATTCATCGGCACAAGCCAGTTTGCATACTTCAATTAATTCTTCATCACTGGCATCTTTATTTCCCCAGCGAAGATTCTCTTTGATGGTTCCAGAAAATAAAATATTTTTCTGCAAAACAACCGCAACTTGATTTCTTAAATGATCTAAATCATATTTTCTTACATCAATACCACCCACTTTTACTACACCTTCTGTAGCATCATACAAGCGTGGAATTAGCTGGATAAGGGATGTTTTTGCTGAACCTGTTCCTCCGATAATTCCAATGGTTTCCCCAGATTTTATTTCTAAATTAATATTTTCTAAAACCATTTTTTTAGCCTTTTGAGAATACTTAAAACTTACATTTTCAAAAGTAATTGAACCATCTTTAACAGTATAGACAGGGTTTTCAGGATTTGTCAGTGTGCTTTTTTCATTTAAGACTTCCACAATGCGTTTAGCAGATTCCCCAGCCAAAGTAATCATAACAAATACCATAGACAGCATCATCAAACTGCTTAAAATCATGAAATTGTAAGTTAAAATAGCAGAAAACTGTCCAATATCAAAATCCAAACCTCTGCTGCTGATAATCGTATAAGAGCCAAAAGATAAAACAAAAACCATTACTAGATACATACAAAATTGCATTAAAGGTCCATTGAGAGCTAATATCCGTTCTGCTCTTGTAAAGTCAGCACAAACATCCTCTGCTGCAGCCTCAAATTTTTTCTGCTCATAGTCTTCACGGACAAAAGATTTAACCACACGTATGCCTTTAATGTTTTCCTGAATAGACTTATTCAAAGCATCATATTTCTTAAATACTTTTTTAAATAATGGAAAAGTTTTATAGATGACTAAAGCCAGCCCAATCGCTAATATGGGAACAACGACAAGAAAAATCCAGGCCATACGCCCACCCATAACAAAAGCCATTACAAAGGCAAAAGTCAACATCAAAGGAGACCGTACTGCCACCCTGATTAACATCATATAAGCATTCTGAACATTGGTAACATCTGTTGTCATACGGGTAATTAAGGATGAAGTCATAAACTTATCAATGTTTTCAAAAGAAAAATCCTGAATGCTATAGAACATATCCTTTCTTAAATTCTTGGCAAAGCCACAGGCTGCAGTAGCACTGGTAGAACCTGCAATTCCACCAAAGGTTAATGACAAAAATGCCATAATAACAAGTAAAATACCATATTTAATAATCATGTTTAAATCTGACCCTGCTTTAATTTGATTGACCATATTTGCAGTAATAAATGGAATAATACATTCAATTACTACCTCTAAGCTAATTAAAATTGGAGTAATAATGGATAATTTTTTATACTCTCTTATACTTTTTGCCAGCTGTCTAATAATATAAATCAGTCCCTTCCATAAAAAACGAGTATTGTCTATCAAATTTATATGATAAACATTACTCGTTTCTCATTTTTATATTTAGTGTTAATAAAATAGCTTCAAAAGCTTCTATCTTTAATAATAGTATGACTAAAAGATTTTATCATAATATCAAATTTCAAAGAATTTGTCAAATTAAAATAGAAGCTTTTAATTATATATCTCCTTGCTTTCTTTTCATTTTAATCCAAATATTAACCTCATGTTTCGACAAAAAATTTGTTATCTTTAACACGCAATAGTAAATATTAAGAAAGCAAGAGAATGCTCCCTTGCTTTCAATCTTACTTTAAAATTCTGTCTGGTTTCAAAAAGATTCAAAATTATTTCAATATATATTGAGGAAGTTTTCCTCCTTCCGGAAGCCATTCTCTTTCATTCCAATTCTTATCCATTCCGATATAACCTACTGTTATTATACTTCCTGATCTTAATCCCAAATCTGACAATGCTACCCTATATTCAATACAATCAGCCGTCTTTATAATTCTTATTTGTTTGAGATACTTCCATTTCCAATCATTACCTTTTCCAGTATATTTATATAGTTCATCATTTTCAAGTGTATATTCACAGCCTGAGTTTTTCCAGTTGTAATATTTATAACCTGTGGATTCTTTACCGTCCGTATTAATCATTAACTCAACATTTGGATATTTTGTTAAATTACTTCCTGTCACACAGATATATAGATATGTATCGTCATTATACAGTTTTATTTCATGGGCAACACCCGAACTACTGCTAATAACAGGACTAATCAGCGCCCAATCAGAAGCATCACCATCAACGATAATATTAATCTTTGCAGGCTCTGGTTCAACAGGCAAAACTGGTTCTGGTGTTGGTTCTGGTATTGGTTCTGGTGTTGGTTCTGGTGTCGGTTCTGGTACTGGCTCTTGTTCTGGATCCGGTTTTGAGTATACTGCGATATAATCACACATTGCTTCAAAATAGGATGGTAAAATATCCCATGGATTAACACCAGTATCATCGGTACAATATATCCAACCAATATTTAGTAAAGCCGCTCGGTCAACAACAGCTTTCCATTCATTGGATGATATATTGTAAGGCAATACATAAAACCTGTCACTATTATATTTGGAACACCATGACGACGGTGTCCAGGTGCTGAAACCATTATCGGTTTCAAAGATACAGACAGCATCCGTCACAGTCTTACCGTTATAAACAAGATAGCTTTCTATTGTATTGACTCCCGGATTACCTACCACCAACGCTGAAGAATCCTTGCCTTTAATATAAGCATATATCCTGCTGTAATAAGCCTCAAATCCCGTTGAATAAGCCTGACAATCAAGGAATATTCCGTCTATATCATACCATGAATACCATTTATCAATATCTGCTTTAACTTGAGCCTCAGCAATAGAGCCATAATTTGTATAAACGTAACCAATGACTTTACCACCATTTGCTTTTAAATTGTTGATATATTTTACGTAATCTGCATTCTTTGATGATCCGGGTCCATTTGCAAGATTTGCAATAGCATAAATCATACCTGGATTCTTCTTAGACTGAGCTGCAAGCCGTGCCCAAAGATCTGCCGAGTAAAAATATGCAGGCACTAAAACTTTCATATTATAAGCTGTTGTCGTATCGGGTGGTGTTACTACAGCAGCTTCTTCCTGGTATTCATAAGCACCACAGTCTACTTCAGCTCCAACCAACCTGGGATTACCATCAAAATCTACCGTTCCACTAGCACTGCTGTATACCCCTGCATCAATAGCAACTGAACCCTTTTTAAGATGAAAATCTGAACCAGGCGCTACAAATTGCGGATCTTTCACAATGTTATTCTTAAACACAATATGGACTGTAGATCCATATGTCGTATTTTTGCAATTATATATTATATTATTGCTGACTACATTTGTATCAAACTGACAATTGTATTGATAATATATACCTATATTATTGTTATATAAAGTATTGTTCGTTATTATTATGTTTTTTGAACCGCCATTGTTAGCTTCTGCTCCTCCGATTGAAATTCCAGCCAGTGAGCAATTATATACAATATTATTTGCTATAGTAACTCTGTCTGTATATTTATTCTGAGTTTCACATGCAGCTTCTATACCGATATCACAGTTATATACCCAGTTCCTTAAAATTTCTACATCTGTACCACCATCAACATAAATGCCATCCGCACAATTGTCTTTATAGGTCTTATTTTTGCTGCTGCTGATATTCCATACCTGGTTATCACTTATTATTCCAGATCTGGCGGAATCATTGGAATGGGCAATACCTTCATAGCCAATAATACAGATGCCTATATTATCATTATCGTGTACCTTATTATTGGTTATCCTGAAGTTTGTCACATTTCCATTAAGAGTTATTGTTTCACTTTGACCCAGGATATTGTTGTAAACTTCACATCCGTCAATAATCAGCCCATCAATGGAGGCTTTATTATTCGTACCATAGACAGCAATAGCATGAGCATTTCTGTCTTCAGTAAAGCCTTTAGTCGGATAAGTGGTTGCAATCCCATATACTTTACAATTACGAATTTCGATATTTTTTGAATTCCCTGTAATCATGATACCAGAAGGTACACGATGATCGTTTGATACATAGCCAGTTACATCCAGACCAATGATTTTAATATAGCTTTTATCCCTAATGAGTATAAGTCCGTTTGAATAATCATCATCTGAAAGAGTCATACCTGCACCATCAATAATAACCTTTTCACCATTATAGTTCTGAAAGGTGATATAAGCATTAGGATTACCTGATTTAGTAATAATAAGCTTCTCCTTATACCGTCCTCCCCTGATAAAAACTGTGTCTCCAGGTTGGGCAACCGAAACTGCTTTCTTTAAGCTCTTGAATGGTGTCATAATAGATGTGCCATTATTTGTATCACTCCCGTATTCGCTTGAAACATAGTAAGCTCTTCCAGAAGAAGCATACCCTGCTGTCGGCAAAGAAGTAATCAATACTGCCAAGGAAACAATTAGGGAAATCAATAACTTACCCCTTCTCATAACAAACCTCCTTAAAAAATTTTTTGTTTCCATTGACCTTAGCTGTCTTTTTATTTTTTGCCGAATTTAATAAAATTATATCATTTTTTGATATAATAAATAATATAGCATATTTTTTATTAAAAAAAAATCTAATTTATTTTAAAAATTTTTATAAAATAGCTGCTACCTTTTGACTACTTGCTATTTAATACCGAGTGCAGCTTTCCAATCAGTTTCGTTAAATCCTACTAAAACAAAATTATCAGAAATCAGAATGGGCCGCTTTACCAACATACCATCTGATGCCAGCAACTCATATTGTTCATCTTCACTCATGTCAGGAAGCTTATCTTTAAGCTTCAATTCTTTATACAACTGTCCACTGGTATTAAATAGCTTTTTCAATGGCAAAGCGCTCTTTTTATGCCAATCTTTCAATTCTTCAATAGTAGGATTATTCTCTTTTATATTTCTTTCTTCAAAAATGACTTCGTTTACCTCCAGCCATTTTTTAGCCTTTTTACAAGTCGTACATTTCGGATAACATAGAAATATCATCATTTCACTCCTTACATTTCTATCAAAGTACTAAACCTAATCATGTCATTTTATTTACTGTTCTTGTTAAACAATAAATAGCTTTTTATTTTAAATTATTCAATAATAATTACTATTTTCCTCTTAATTTTTTAAAATTCTTCATTTTATATTAATATCCTCCATCTCCTCGTTTTTTGACAAATCCAATCGATTCTTTGCAAGTTAAGTGCTCAATATTAACAGGAACAATATAGACCCTCAAAATGCTAAGGGATTCTTATTAATCATTATATTATTATTAAAAAAGCGAGGATGGCTCTTTGCATCCTGATTTGGAAGCAGACGAACCGTCCCCGCGCTTCTTATTCCACTACTTTATCCTTCATTTTCTCTATCAGTTCTAAGACTTTAGTCTCGATTTTTTGAAAAGCTTCTTCTTTTGGCGCTCCTTCAAACTCAACAGATTCAATCAGATTCCAATTCATCTTTTGTCTTTCCATTATTTCACTAAGTTCTTTTTCTGCACCGCCAGACCAACCATATGAACCAAACCTGAATGCCAATTTACCTGTTATTTTCTTTCTGCCTAATTCATTGATGGCTGCTGCTACTGGTGGAAACAGCTTGTACTCATAAGTTGGAGCTGCAATGATTACCCCTGCGGACTTAAATACTGTTGCAACCATTTCACTTTCACTTTCCAGAGGCATTTCTAATTTGGTATATTTGACACCTTCTCTCTGAAGAATCGTTTCAACATATTTAACGGCTTTTGCAGTCATTCCATACATAGAACCCCACAAAATGGCTAGTTCATTTTTGCCTGCTCCTTCAGCGTATTGCGTGAATCTCGTATAATCATCGATGATTTTTTTAGGATTCTTTCTATACACTGGACCATGACCAGGGGCTATTGTATTAATTTCTAATGTTTTTGCCTTTTCAATTGCTTTTTTCACACTTGAGCTAAAAGTTGCCATAACATTCGAATAATATCTTATTCCTTCAGATTCAAAAAAGTCAATTTCTTCAGTAGTCAGCTCATCATCAAAACAATGTTCACCCATCTTACCAAATGCTCCAAACATATCACATGAAAAAAGTGTTTTGGTAGATTTTTCATAAGTGTACATCGTGTCTGGCCAGTGAACATTGGGAACCGGATGAAAGCTTAATACCTTACCCTGCCCAAGATCTAAAGTATCTCCTTCTTTTACAATCCTAATTTTATCTTCATCGTAGAAAGAAGTTACCATTTTTGCAGCTTTATCTGTACATATAATTGTAAAATCATCCTTAATTTTTCGGAAGTTTGAAATCCAACCAGAATGGTCAGGTTCCATGTGATTAACAATCAGATAATCTATATTTTCTGGTTTTACACCTAATTCCTCTAAATTTTTATAAAGACTTTCTGGTATTCCATCCCAACCGATAACACCATCAATAATTGCCGTCTTATCTCCCTGAACAATATAGGAGTTTAAGGTTACACCATTTGCAAGCTCCCACATTCCCTCAAAGAGTATATCCTCAACATTCATTGTGAGCATATATATTCCCTCTGTAATTTTTAGTTTCTTCATATTCCTTCCTCCTTTGAAATTATTATGCCATAAATTATTTATATTATAGCACCTCTTACGGTTTCTTAATCTTATTTTTGTAGATACCTGACCCAATCTGCCTTATCCAAAGTTCTGATAGAGATATTATTACCAGGTTTCTGACATCTTTTTTGGCATCAATAATCAATAAACCAAATAATAACGATATTCTCAATTCTAAAAACGTGCCAAAAGAAGATACCATGTTTATTATGGACACCATCTGCATTTATAAAAGACATTTAATTTTTTTATCACACGACTTCAAATCTGAGAAACGATTACAGCCATTTCTTCTGGAGACAACACGGTTTCATTAGCCGCCCATGTCAGCATAATATTCCAAAAACCACCTATCCTATAGGCAAATACATATTCTATTGGCATATTCAAAATATCATCAGCTATCAAAAGTTCCGCATGTTCCTTCACAAATTTCTCGAATTTTTGAAAAACAAAATCACTCAAACCACATTTTTTAATATTCCTGATAAAATCAAGATGCTGACTCCAAAATTCAAAAAAAAGTTTTGTGGAATTGAATTTATCCCTTTTATCTAAATCTGCATACATTTTAAGATACTCTTCGCCAAGAAGTCTGATATATTCTTCTAACACATCATTTTTCGAATTAAAATTTCGATAAAATGTACGGCGGTCTAAATCCGCAATACGACAAATTTCCGTTACAGTAATTTTATCATATTCTTTTTTTTCCATCAAATTTAATAAGGCTTGAATAATCCACTTTTGTGATTGCAGTGCAATGGGATTATGACTTTGTAACATGATTTATTCTCCTTTTTTCAAATGCTACAAAAATATTATTTTTGTAGCACTTATTCTCATTCAATTGACTCTTTACATATACCAGATTATACTATGAAATATAAACCGCTACAAGTGTAGCGGTTATTGAATAATACTATAGAAAGGAGTATTCTTTTGATAAAAACAATAAAGACAATTAGTGTATCAGGATTTGTAATATGTCTTTTGATTATGTATATGACCAGACACGGAATATCTGGTATCCGGGAATTTGACCCCTCTTTTCGGCTTTTAGATATGCGTTTTCAATACAGCAGTGAAACAATACAACAAACTTTTGAAAAAATTCATGACGGTGGCAGGCTGGCTTATAAAAAATATCTTCTACTGGACTTTATCTTTATTGCATTCTTTTTTATCACCATGCTTACCATTTCAGATGCTGTCCTTGTTTCATCCCATGCTAAAATAATTATTTTTATCGTATGTGGACTAAGAGCCCTTTTTGATATTCTAGAAAATGTTTTACTTTTACATATGCTTGACCAATATCCAATATTTAACCAACTTTTAGCAAAATTGTCTTCTAATTTTACAAGTTTAAAATTTATTATGCTCTACTTATGGCTAATGACAATTGTATTTCAGGCAGTTATCCATGGAATAAATCTGATTAAAAGATATTTGTAAAAAAGAAAAATGCCTCAGATTTCCTTTGGTTATTCCAAAATTCTTTATCAAACCGTGTTTGCTCACTATAGAATCCTGTAAACAAAACTGTCGGTTTAAAAGATGAATACCATTAATTGAGGCATTTTAATACTTAATATATCATATTCTTCCAAATAATCAACTTAATTCACATACTCATTCTTTCACCCACATCCTGTTTCTGACAGGTTTCCCATGACCAAAATAAATCATCCGTCCTTCAAGCCGTGATATCTTTTTCGCACTGTCTAACATAGTCTTTTCATCGTTGTACAGCAAAGAGACTGTTGGACAAAAAATATTCATTAAAGCATCGCCCACGATCAATTCTTTTTCATTAACATCTATACCTATGGAACCTTTTGTGTGTCCTGGTAACCCGATAACTTTTGCCTTAATGCCGTATTGTATCAACTCATCTCCATCTTTTAGAAAGACCGATGGCGTAAATGCACTCATTTTTCTTTTTGAAAAGTCTTTATGAGTAGCTGATAATATCATCTTCCCCAAAAAAGTTTTAGCTGACAGGTCTTGATTTCTATTCGACTCTATTAAATCTATATCATCTTTATGCATTGCAACCGGAGCCTCAAATCTTTGTGATAACTCTGCAGCGTTTTCAGCATGATCTAAATGTGCATGAGTTAATACAATCAATTTTATCTGATAAGGCTTACATGCTTCAATGACAGTGTTCAGGTGTTCTTTTTTCCCGGTATCTATTAAGATGGCTGAATCATTATCAGAGACGATATAAATGTTTACATTCCCGCACTTTATTCTTTGTACTCTGCTCAAAACACTCCTCCTCATTCCATATATTTTATCCCCTGATGACTATTTTTTGTCGCCGTCATTAACTCTTTTAAACTCAGCTGTCAAGATTAGTTAAAATAGTATGATTCATTATATATATATATAACAGTTTAGCAAGTATAAAAAAATAAAACAAATCTATTAAAAAACGAGGTCCTTGAAGGCAAATCAGAAATATGCTACAATCAGCAAGGCTAATAATCCATTTTGAAAGGTTGATATAAATGAAACAAGAAAGACAGTATCCCAAAGTCATGATTACCCCTAAAGCAAAACGAAGTATCCAAAATGGGCATCCTTGGATATATGGTGAAGAAATTATCAAAGTTGAAGGTGAACCCCAAAATGGTAGCCTGGTCGATGTGTTTGCTGGAAACTCCTTTATGGGGACAGGCTTTTATAATAATGCAAGCAAAATTACTGTTCGGCTTATTTCACGCAATGCCAATGATATATTTGATGACCGCTTTTGGCGACGCCGCGTAGAATATTCCATCCGTTACCGTAAAACAGTCATGCCTGGCACAGACTTTTCCTGTTGCCGTCTGATTCACGGTGAAGCAGATCAAATGCCTGGACTGACAGTAGACCGTTACGGCAGCCTTCTGTCTGTACAGATTACCTGTCTTGGTATGGAACTTGTAAAGGATACGGTTTACCGTGCTCTTTGGGATCTACTGACTGAAATGGGCGAAACAATCACTGGTATTTATGAACGTAATGACATTGCCCTGCGCGCAAAGGAAAATCTGCCAGAGTATAAAAGTTGGTATCCGTTCAGCGGTAAAACTTTACCCGAATCCGCTGTTACAGAAATTTGTGAAAACGGCATTAGATATCTGGTAGATGTAGAAAACGGGCAAAAAACCGGTTTTTTCCTGGATCAAAAATATAACCGTGCTGCTGTAGCCAGAATTGCCAAAGGTAAACGTGTACTTGACTGTTTTACCCATACCGGCTCTTTCGGTCTTAATGCAGCCTTTGGAGGTGCAGAACATGTGACCTGCGTAGATATTTCACAGTCAGCGATTGACATGGCAAAAGCAAATGCCGAACGCAATGGTCTGAATGGTAAAATGGATTTCTTATGTGAAGATGTCTTTGATCTGCTGACAAAACTGGCAGATAAAAAATGCCATGAATATGATTTTATTATCCTTGATCCCCCTGCCTTTACTAAATCCCGAAAAACGACTCAGTCTGCTGCCCGTGGATATAAAGAAATTAACCTGAAGGCAATGAAACTACTGCCCCGTGGTGGCTATCTTGCTACTTGCAGTTGCAGCCATTTTATGACAGATGACATGTTTAGAAAAGTACTGGCCAGTGCTGCAAAAGATGCCAGCGTATCTTTGCGACAGATTGAAGCCCGACAGCAGGCACCGGACCATCCAATCCTGTGGAATGTTCCGGAAACTGACTACCTCAAATTTTATATTTTTCAGGTTGTATAGATATATCAAAATACCTTATTTTTATACTTTTATTTTTATTCACTAAAGAGCTTTACCTCCACTTGGGTGCTTTTTATTGTAAGGCATTGCTAATGCAACAAAGGCAGCTTCTCCTGATCCGGTAAACTTATGTTCTTGATCAGGAAAGCTGGTAAGCTTCAAATATAAAATATATGCTTCCGTGTTTGCATGAATAACTGCAAGGTTAACTTGTTCCCTGCTCATTAAATAATCCATCCGCAAAATTCATCGTCATAAACCAGATTTGAGCTGCTAAAAAACGGACAGTCATCCTTGTTTATACATTCTTGTTGAAATTAAGTCCTTTTCCAGAACTTTTTCAGTCGCTTGAAAATATATAATATTCTATTCCTTTTCAAGATAGGGATTAGGACGATAATGCATTTCCCTTAACTTTTTATCACGATATATACAAGCTTCTTTTTCATAAAAACCCATCTTTTCCCAAAATGTATTTCCTATTTCATTCTTACTGAAAACAAGTAAGCCAACTTTACTGATTCCTTTCTGTTTTAGTGCATTTAAAGCAAGATCTACAAGTTTTTTTCCTATACCACGGTTCCTGTACTGATGCAATACAGCTGCATGATAGATAAAACCCCTTCTCCCATCATGACCAGCTAAAATTGCTCCGACAATCTTTCCATCATCTTCTGCAACAAAACTGGTATCAGGATTTCGTTCAAGATATCTTTTGATTCCATCAAAAGAATCATCTATGTCATTAAGACCCATCCCAGGTATGCTGACCCATAATTCATATACACTCTTGTAGTCATCAATACTCATCATTCGGGTTGTAATCATTCTAATACCACCTTTTTTATTTAAATATTTTTTTACTCCGTTTACCTTTTTTATTTCCAATTTTTCAAATCCTGGTATCCAAGAATCATTCTTGCAAATTCTTTTGCACCTTCCATAGCTTCTTGAATCTGCATAGCAGCCTTATTGTCTATATCTCTGACACTGTACATGCCAATATATTCGAGAGAGGAATGAACGCAAAGATTCTTTATTCCTGTCTCAAAAGGGCTACAGGCGTACGCTCTGTCATAACCATGAGTAAGGATAAGGGCTACCTTTTTCCCTGCCAAAGAGAACCTGTGGCTGTTCCGTAAAACTTATTAAGACCATAATGCCTGTCCAAAACAGATTTCATAAATGTCCCATCGGTATTTTACTGATCTTCTTTCTCTCATATATCGTTAAATTCCAGGAATGTTTGCATTTTATACACTGATAAATCAGCCATATATCCAAATTTTTACATTTGTATCAATTCTGAATTTTCCTGTATTAATGAACAGCCTCTTCTTTCCGTAGCCACTACACCAACGGTACACTTTTACTGTATTACAATATTTCATCTGATCCCCTGCTTCCCAGAGGATCAGAGCTTTTTTGATTTCTAATAATTCTTCGAATACTTTTTTCTGTCAAAAAATATTCTTTGGCTAAATCCTTAGTGGAAACACCGCATTGGTATTTCCTGATAATCGCTTGATTTCAACGTTTAAGAATCTCTTTTGTACTGGTATTATCTCCCCATTTTTTCTTTCCTTTGATAGAATATAAATGGTCTCTCCAGAAACATATTTCTGGACAAGAAAAAGTACCTCAAGGGGCAGAACGTCCTCTGCTCGTAAATAGCTCATGATAATCCTCCTATTAAATTAGTCCCCTGATTAAATTAGCCTTTTAAGGATTCATCTGAGCTTACTAGAGGTTTTCATAAGCTCAGACTACTAAGTTTTAATGATTCTATTTCTCATAGAAAATTTATTCCTTTCGAAATTTTTTTATATTGTATCATAGACAAATCTTTACTGACAAGCTCATGTTTGTTTAGAAAAAATATGTTCCATTATTCCTGACTTTTTTGATCATCAACTATTGATTTCTTCAATAAATATCCCCTTCTCATTTTGTATTGAATCTAATAAACATTCATAGTACTCATCTTTCCTTGTTATGAACTCCCAATACACTGAATCCCAATTAGATAATAAAAATTCAAAATCAAGTTTGGTTACCAGTCTTTTATTTAAAATTAAATTGACTAGATCTTCTGAAAAGGAAATCTTCATAAGCTCAAGTACTTTTTCGAAGTATGCGGGCACTCCGTATAAACATAACAATTCATTCCAATCGTCTTTCACATAAACTCCGTACTTTTTCATGAAATGATTATTAACGAGTACATATTCACCCTTCCTGGATATTATAGCCGAATCAAATTCGTTCAACTCTGCTTTTATATCCGATTCAGTGTCAGGATACCAGTCGACAGGTAAATTGAAAGTATCACATGTAACTATCCAAAAGCTATTCTCAGCTTTCGAAATGAGATCTTAAAATAACAAGTAAAACTTTGAAGTGTGTTTTGGTACATCTTCATTATGGTATAGCCTAAGAATTCTCAAATAATCTTCACCTCACAAGTTAGAAAAGACATTCCTTTTACTTCTTTCATGGGAAGTTAAAGAATTGACTTTTGAATTTTACTCTAGTTTTTCAAAAGCAAATCAACATTTATTATCTGTTTTCAATAAACCATAAATATAATAGTCACACCATGTATTGATCATTTTTCCTTGTCGAATCATACCCTCACGGGTAAATCCACACTTTTCAAGGACTTTCCATGAAGCAATATTTCGAACGTCTACATCTGTTCAGATACGTTGCAATTCCGTGTGAGTAAAGCAGAAATCTATAATGGCTTTCATTGCTTCTGTCGCCATTCCCTGATTTTGATAAGCGGGAGCAATCCGAAGAGCAACTTTTGCCATCCGGTTATTTTCAATTAAATAAATCCATCCTTCGCCCATGACCTCATGCGTTTCATTCAATGCAATTCCCCAATGAAAGCTCTTCGTATTTTTCTTGGCCTTTTCAAACAACAACTCTGGATTTTTATCGGTCTTTCCTGCTGGTTTACCCCAGTAAGTATACATTGTCTTATCAGGCATCCATTTTTTAAGTGCTGGAATATCAGACGGAAGTAACTCACGAAGTATCAGTCGTTCAGTCCTCAAAACAGGTTTGTTTACAATATAATCTCTAAGCGCCATCGAAATCCCCTGAAAATTTAAATTTTTTTACATCACATATTCTTTTTTCCAAAAAATTTAGACCAATACTACAACAATTCAGTGAAATGGGATTCTTGACTTTGTCAATTCTTACCGAGCACTCGATATCTTAATTTTACAAAGTATAAGCTATACTTCAAGCCTTTTTTAATTTTGGGGAAAATCATTTAATAAAAACTCCTTATCATTAGATACTCATCCAATGTCAGGAGCTTTCATATACAAAAAAAGCTTCTATTATCTTTTGCCAACTATCTTTTTTTATCGAATTATAATGTCACTAATTATCAATTATCCAAATAAGAAACATTCTTACTCCAATTGAAATATATATAACATTTTCATCTCAATCTTTCAAATCTGATTAAGTGTATCTCATTTTCATCATTTAATAGAATTTCATTAGTTTAATCAATGTCACTATATATGTCTTAGGCGTGTAAAAATAATTAAGGGGTTTCAGGAAACTCTAATCCTGAACCCCTACAACTTTCTACTTATAAGGCGTTACAATCCATTTTAGGCAATTATCTTTCTTATTTCCGAATACATCATAGCCTTCCACAATATCATTTAATGGTGCTTCATGTGTTGCTAAAAAATTCGTGTTTATTCTTCCTGATTCAATAAGTTTTAATAGTTCTTCCATATGAACTGAATCTACCCATCCAGTTCTTATTGTAAGATTCTTACCTGCCATCTCTTGTAATGGAAGTTCTTGAGTTTGCGAGTACAAAGCAACAATTGATACTGTTCCATTTGGTCTTGCAACCTTCCATGATAAATCGAATGTCGCTTTAACGCCTGCTGCTTCTATAACTACATCTGCTCCTCTACCCTCTGTTAATGACATTACTTTCTCTACTACATCTTCTTTCATTGAATTAATAGTTAAATCGGCTATTCCTTCTTTTTGTGCAACTTCTAATCTGCTATCTACAGTATCAACCGCAATAATCATAGCTGGACCAAATAATTTTGCGCAAACCATAGCACACATTCCAACTGGTCCGCTTCCTATCACGACTACTGTATCTCCTGGCTTAATATCTCCTCTTTCTGCTCCAAAATATCCTGTTGAGAGAATATCTCCAACAAATAAAGCATCTTTATAAGAAACAGTTTCTGGAATTTTATATAATCCCTTTTCTGCATAAGGTACTCTAATATATTCTGCCTGACAACCGTTAATTTTATAACCAAAAATCCATCCACCATTTTCGCAATGATTTATATATCCTTTTTTACAATAATAGCATTCTCCACAGCTAGTAACACAATTTGCAGCTACTTTATCACCAACTTTAAACTTTTTAACAGCTGCACCCACTTCAACTATTTCTCCAACAAATTCATGACCGAGAATTGTTCCTTCTTTAACGCCTGGAAGTGCTCCTGTTGCAATGTGAATATCAGAACCACATATAGTTGATAATCCAACCTTAACAATGACATCACGATCATCGATAATTTTAGGCGTTTCAACTTCTTCCAGTCTTATGTCATTTGGTCCATGAAAAACAAGTGCATGCATCGTTTTTTGCTCCATGAATATGACCCCCTTAATCAGAAAAATATAATATGAAAATTAAGAAAATAATAGTTCAAAACCTTTGATTATTAAGGATTTTGAACTATTATAATTATATTATAGTTATCCTTTTTGATTCAAGTCTAAAATAGTATACCTTAGGGGATCTACAGCGATAACTTCCGCTTTAATCGCATTTTTTTAAATCATACCTTATAGATTTTAATATAGATTTTGGACATTCCTGCTAGAGTCAGATATCTTATCAACATTATTCATATCATCAACGACTATAATTTTGCTCCTTATCATGCCCATCCAGCAGCTATATGTAAAACTACCACTTTCTGTCGGAATAAATTCTATAACATTGTCTCCTGGCTCAAGTTTTTTGCTCATATTAAATGCTGGTATGATTATTTCATTGTTACAGCCATTAATATCACTTTTTTGGGCCTTAATCGTCCATCTTACAGGGATGCCTTTTTGAACTTTAATTGGTTCATAGTAACCTGAAGACAGCTTTGTCATAACGACTTGAATATCATCCTGTATTATAGCTACACCATTTTTTTGAGTTTTGCTGTTTCCACCAACTACTGCAGGTGAAAATGAAAAGCCTGATAATACCAAACCTCTGTTTGTCATAACCAGTCCAAGTACAATGACCAGTACAGCACTTACTTTCATCATTTTAGTTGTGAATCTCTTATTTAAAATTGAACTTAATGCTCCAAATCCAAACATTAAGGGTACCGTTCCCATGCTAAAGATAAACATAGAAAATGCGCCTGCCGCAATACTTCCAGTACCCAAAGCATATATCTGCATTGACTGAAGTGGTCCGCAGGGCATTAAGCCATTAAGCAATCCTACATAAAAAGGTCCATAGCTGCTTTTGTTATTGCGAATTTTACCAGCAAATGTTTTAGGCATTCTAAGATTTAATTTTCTAAGCCATGGGAATATGTTAAGTATATTTAACCCCATAATTACCATAAATACACCTGATATAACAGCCACTATTCCTTTCGCAGCTCCTGGTAAGCCTATAGTAAAACCTAACGCACCTGCCAGACCTCCGATTATCGTATAGGATATCACCCTTCCGCCATTATAAAGCAAAGCGGATTTCAATACAAAAAACTTGCTGGAATAGTCATTATCTCCCATACATGAAATAGATTGAGATAAATTGATTCCTCCACACATTGAAATACAATGCAATGATGTCAGTAAACCGACAACGAACAGGATTCCATAGCCCATTGACTGGTTAATCTCTGGTATTAAGTCAAATCCCACTGTGTTTTTAATAATAAAATAAAAAACAAATGATATAATCCCTATCCCCAGCAAATGGTGGATTGGCATTTTATCTTCCATTGTTTTTTGAACAGAATCCACTATTTCTTTGACGTCATAATCCAAATCTTCTATTATATTAATTATTTTTTCCAACCCTATAATATCTGCATCATAAGTAATATGAACATTGTTGTTACTGAAAACTGCTTTTACCTCCACTATTCCATCAAGCTTTCTTAAAGTATTCTCAATTTTTGCTTCACAACTTGAACAGGTCATACCATCTGTTTGAATCGTTCTTCGGATCAAGCGCTGTTCCATTCCATACCTCCTTTAAAAGCATAACATTAATCTTACCTTCTCCAGTTTTTGAAGAAATCTTTGTTTTCTTCCATGAAAGCTTGTGAAATTATAATGTATGAATCGTCCTCAATTTTATTCTCTTTCGTAATAGGAACCGGATTACAACCACCTTTTACTACTTCTATCTGATCAATCTGAAACCTATTTCCACAATTTTGGCAAATTAACACATCACCCTGCTGCATATAATAACCTCTTCCAGAGTCATAACATATCTGACAAGTATTAAAAGCTGTCTTTATCATTCCGTCGCTTGCTTTTACAGCCAAAACCTCCATATTTGTTTTACCTGCTTTATAAGGATAATATTTAACCGTATCAGAGACTTCACGCTTTAGTATTTTTAAATCAGCTGATGCGGTCCCCGTCGTTGCCCCTCCTGAACTTAATTTGATAAGAATAAAGCTTATGATGAAAACTGTAATTATGCTAAATATCGCAAATACCTTCCTTGGGAATTTTTGTGTCTGCATCTTTTCTTTTGCCAGGTTTGATTTTTTCATTCTTATCCCACCTTTATAATATTTATTCATGAATTTAACACATTTTTATGGAGATTTTGTGAAGAAAAAGTAAATTTTTTGTTACTGATTGGGAAGTCTCTACTGTCAGTTACCAGTTAAAAGTCTTTTATTGGTTATTAGAATCAGGCATAAATGTTTATAAAATTAAAGATGGTTATTTTATATAAAAATAACCATCTTATAGTTCTTAAAAAGTAGATCCATTTATCCTTCCTTAAATTGTACAACAAAATAGTTACACTCCAAACCATACCAATGTTTCAATTAAACCTTGTCTTTTTTCGCCGTGATTCTAAATGTCAATTCTGTCATGCTTATCATAATTATAATAAAAACAGAAAGATAAACAGGAAGTATTGCAAAGCTGGTTAAGCTACCGAGAAGTCCAAATAACGGCGGAATAAATGTCGAACCGACATAAGCACTCGCCATTTGAATTCCAATAATTGCTCCTGAATTCTCTTCGCCAAAATTATTCGGTATGGAATGAATAATACTGGGATATATGGGCGCACAGCCAAGTCCTATAACGACAAATCCGATAAGAGAGACGATTGGGTTCCCCGTAGGAATCAGTAAAGAAATAATTCCACTGGATAAAATGCAAGTACCCAGAATAATCATCTTTCTGTCACCAAGCTTATTTGTAATAAAGCCACTGAGAAATCTGCCAACAGTCATTCCTATAAAAAACAGTGAAGCAAATTGTGCCGCCCTCTCTGTTGTTATGCCTTTAACCTCAACCATATAGCTGCTCGCCCAATGCATCGAAGTTGCTTCCACAGCGCAGTATGCAAAAAAGCCAATTAAGAGGTAAGGAACACCCTTGATTTTTAGTGCACCGATTAATCCAATGCTTTTTGCATTATCTTCTATATTTTGGCGATTTACTTTCCAGACAGGAAGAGTGACAAGGAGAAGTAAACCAATACCAAGTTGAAGAAAAGCAACAATGCGGTATCCGTTGTTCCAAGACGAATTTTTTAAAGCATAACTCATAGCAAACGGACTGATAATTGTTCCTATGCCCCAAAAGCAATGTAACCAACTCATATGTTTTGAAGAATAATAGAGAGCAACATAGTTATTCAGTGCGGCATCAATTGCTCCGGCACCAAGACCATAAGGAATTGCGAATACAATGAGCATCCAGAATTGATTTGAAAAGGAAAAACCAAACAAAGCAATCATGGTAAGAAATACACTGACTACCGTTACAATACGGGTACCATACTTTCTTGTTAACTGATCTGACAAAAGACTTGATACAATCGTTCCTCCCGATATGACCATAGAAATGATTCCCATAAAAGAAATGGGCACATTTAAGTCATGATGCATAACCGGCCATCCCGAGCCAAGAAGTGAATCGGGAAGCCCCAGGCTGATAAAAGCTAAATAAATAAGTGCAAGTAAAAGTAAGTACAATTTATGTTCCTCCACATTCTAGTTATTTTATTTTTCCCTCGGACTATACCACCCAACTACTCCCTATGGATATCATGAAAAGTTGCCTGTCTTACAGATATTACAGTCTTGCTGCTTTTAATCCAAGCCTCAAGCTTTTCTGTTCCAGTCATCATATCATCTCTTATTGACAATTTTGCTTAAATTATAATGAATAAAAACATAATTATCAAGCCAATATTGAAATAACTTATAAAATGACACAAAACTACTGGGAATTTCAAGATAAGAATCAAGTTTATATGACTTCCACCCTATATCCTCAACCCTATAAAAAAAACCCGTTATCTCATCTGTCAACTAACTCTGTCACTTTCAGGGCAGTTAATCTGTTTCCTTAAACAATAAAAATAAAGGTTTCCTGACATTATCGTCCTCAGACAAAACAAACGTGAGAATATTTCAATGTCTGGAAATCCTTTATTTATAGCCTTTTTCAGTCCTTTTATTTCTCAATCCTAAACAACTGGGTTCCATGCTTCTATTCTACTTTCAACCTTTTCATCGGTTTTTTCACCATATCTGACAAAGTCAACTCTTACGTTCTCATTGAGTTGAGAATTTGACTTTGGAAACCACTCTTTGTAGATATAATCCATCACCAGTAATATAGAGTCTTTTACTTTTCCTTTATAGATAAATACAATATTTTTTCCTTTAGAAAATCATACAAACCGACCAAATTGCAAACTCTCATACCAAAAATATTAAAAACTATTAAATAAAGCTTCAAATTGCTTCTTTGACTTTTTATCTAATATCTCACCAGAAAGAGCATTTAAGATAAAGCTTTCTAAATCATCTGTTTTTCGTTCTTGGCGAATAATAAATAAAACGTTAAGGATATCGATTAGCATTGATTTTCTCATGCTTTCTTTAACAGTCATGACATCAAAGGAAATAAGTTTAGAAACTATTTTATCATTCAGTCCCGGTTTCACCAAAGCAATTTTCCCAAGCGATTGAATACACTGGCGTATTGTGATAGGTTCGGGTCGTTTAGAAAGGTCAGGTATTCATCAATTATATTTTCCAACCTCTTTTTTGTATCCCATTTGGTGTTCTCAGCAATCAGCATTAACCCAATGCTTCGCTGATAAGAATTTGTACTCTTCAGTTTGTCACGAAAAATATCTCAAAATGGATAAACATTATCAAAAAATTGCGATCTGTTCTGCAATATGAGGAATGCTTGATAGCGAATCTTATCATCTTCTAATGCAGCCACTCTACCAGTTTTACAATATCATCTTTCAAGTGTCTTTGATGCCTCCTGTAACTCACTTTTTGAAATGGACATAATGTCTTCTAAATCAATCACTTTTTATCCTCCAATCAAATACTTAAATCTAACACCAATCCATTGCCATATGGCTGTTTACTTCCAACTCCTGCAAATTATGATATTCATGCATTGCGTATGAAATTGATATTTGTCTCACTATTTTTCTTCATCGTTGCCGTCATCCTGAAAATCTTCCTCATGGTTATCATTCTTCCTATCTGTCTTCTTGTTAGAATAGCCTAAGGCTATTCCCAGACATATCCCTATCGAAAGACCTACTGGCATCCATAATCCGATATTATTTGTTGCGGCTCCAATAGCCGTTCCGATAGACAGCCCCAGACCCATTCCAATAGACAGCCCGCCTAATTGAGTATTATCTTTATTATCTTTCATGCCATTTCACCTCAAATAATATATTAGTTTATCTCTCTTCCGTTCTGGACATCAAGACAACTGTCTCGACATGTAACGAGCCGTCCGGATTGATGCCCCTGACTGTTTTTTAACTTTGCATCTGCTGGAATATATCAATTGCTCAAAATTTAATTACACGCGGCTCTTCGGTAAATGAATAGAAGGTAGCCGTTGCATCTTTAAAGTAGAGGACCTCTGTATTGTCGTCCTCAGCCGAATACATGGATTGAAGCTCCGGATAATTATCAAGCATATGCTTTTTCGCTTCTACCCTGTCATCCCTGATAAGCTTGCCTGCCACTCTGAGCCACTTTCCGCCGGCACAGGCACAAATCTCTGCTTTAGGATTTGCCTGGAGTTGCTTGGATACTTTTTTTACCTTGCCAGTCTGGATATAAAGCCTGCCTTCGAAAATATCCACCGTGCCAAATGGTCTAACTCTTGGCTGGTCTCCTTCTACCGTAGCCAAATAATATGTTCCGCATTTTTTTAAAAACTCATAAACTTCATGCATTTTATTCCCCTCCTATTTTATCGGCTTCAACTTAAATATTAATCAGAACAGCGCCTATATAAACCATATTACCATATTTTTTATTTATCAAAAACGTATTTTTCCCCTATGACTCCTAAGCCTGCCAGTTTTGCCGCATGGCGCATTTTCGTTTCAAGGAGATACCTACAAATTACCATTTATATTATATACTGTTATTATTTAAATAGCATGTATGGAGGTCGGTATGAAAAGAAAAATTTTGAAAATATTCGGGAAATATGCAACGTTTTTCTTGTTTCAGGTGTCTTTAACATTGAATCATTTTTATGTATTTGCACCGATTAGGTAAAAAAGAAGGAATATTGAAACTTATGAAAACAGGATCAATAATTGTTTTTATGCTAAGCATTATCATCATTTTTGCGGGATGTGGCGAAATCAAAACCGATGCGACTAATGAGCTGAAAATTACTCCTGATGATGAAAAAACAATACAAGAGTATTGTGATATGAAGACAGACGATATCGCTCGCGCATCAGAAGGTAAAATGTACAGCGCATTTAAGATTTTAGGTACGGATAAAGATAAAATATATATATGGTTGGTAAAAAGAGAATATTCTAAAAGCGAATGGCAAGATATACCCTAAAGCGTAAATACTGTGCTGCTCCCCGTAGTTTTATACATCAAACATGGAGATGAAGGAATATCTATTACTAAGCATAAATGTCCACCTGACGGAAAAGATTATGGTAAGGCTATAATGAGATTGTTTCCGCCGAACATTCGTGAAAAATTCCCAGGGAACGATGTTTCAAACAAGTTATTAGAAGATATGCTCATTCGAGCAACAGAAGATTTTAAGAAAGACTAATAATGCAATTCCCTCTCTTTCCTTTATATATTTTGGGACCGGCTTTGTCTGCCAGTAAAGTGATAAGCCGCATAGCGAAAGATTGCGGGTTGCCCTCCGAAACAAAATTAAAGATTCAACAACATCCTTATACCTTGAAAATTTAGCGCCGCGTTCACAAAACTAGAAGCAGCGCCTGCGCAAGAATAGAAATAAATATGCGAATAGCTTGCCACGACATTTTGGTATTGATAGCCGTCAATGTACTCGCGCCCATCACTGGTTTTCGCGGTGTAGAAGTCCGACGAAATCTCGGAGCTTGCCACTCGCGACTGGTGGAACTCCTGTCCGCGAATTACGGTTCCGGCAGGACCAAGTAACGAATCGCTACGTGTTGTCAACTCGATGTAACGAATTTGCAAATATGCCGAATCGATCACAAAATCAACGGGTAGAATACCACTCATTGAGTAAGTTCTACCGTCAAACCCGGTTAGTGAACGCCCAAGATAAATCAGCCCTCCACACTCACCATAAACCGGCATTCCTAGTTTGGCCGCACAACGCAGTTGTTCAGCCAGATTGACGTTATCCTCAAGCTCGCGAGCAAAACTCTCGGGATAACCGCCGCCAAAATATACAGCGTCCGTACCTGGCGGCAATGTGTCGCCCCTGATCGGGGAAAATTCCACAATCTCAAATCCCGCCTCTCTCAGCGCGGCTAAGTTTTCCTCGTAATAGAAGCAAAACGCAGCATCACGGGCAATAGCCAAACGCGCGCTTCCGGGACAAATTGACGGCTTCGCAGGCTGAAATTTCGAGGTTGCTTTCGCTTTTAACGATAATCCAAAGATCCTATTCACATCAATCTGCTTTGCGACATGATATAAGCCGATGTTATCGCTGCTCGCAGAGTTCTCGTATGGGGTAATGAGCCCAAGGTGACGCTCCGCAACCTCAAGTGCCGGGCTGTTGTTTACAACCGACAGCACACGGTTCCATCGTTTCGGGCCGATTGCGTCCTTAATTAAATTCATGTGAACTGCACTACCCGTGTATCCGCAGCGGTTCAGAATAAATCCGGCAATTTTCACATTACGGTCAAATGAATTGATTCCGTCCATAATCGCTGCGGTTGTGCGTGTCATTCCGTATACGTCTATGACCACAATGACAGGTATGTTGAGAATTGCAGCGATATGTGCGGCGCTACCCTCGCCTGTACCGTTTGCGCCGTCGAACAATGCGCCCATTCCCTCAATAACCGCAACATCCGCGTTTTGGCTCCATCGCGAGAAAACATCACGGATTCCGGCTTCGCCCATCATCCAATAATCCAAGTTTACAGATGGTCTGCCGACAATCGCAGAATGGTACATAGGGTCGATGAAATCCGGTCCGATTTTGAACGGCTGAACTGTCAATCCTTTTGCATTGAGGGCGGCAAGCAGCGCCCTCGTCACTGTGGTTTTACCCGCCCCGCTGTGCGTTGCCGAGATGATTACCGCTGGTATTTGATCGTTATGTGGCATATATTCCCCTTATAAATTAGTGTTTAAGTTTTGATTCAATTATCATTATACACTATTATAAAAAGTTTCATTTTTGCGTTTTTTATCGCCTCACACATCATAACCAACAGAAACATGTCTTGACAATAGTTTGATATCAAACTATAATATATATATGATTGCAAATGATGTAATATCGTTGATATCAAAAATCAGGGCAAAGGTAAACAGGCATATTGAGCGGGAAATGTCCAAGCATGGTATGGAAGGTATCGTAACATCCCATGGAGATATTCTTTACACGCTTTTCAGCAGGCAAAGGATGACCATGGCGGAGTTAGCCGGGAAAATTGGCAGGGATAAATCAACAGTCACAGCACTTGTTAAGAAACTGGAAGGCCTGGGATATGTTCAGAAAGAAAGAAGCGCCGAAGATTCAAGGATTGTCTATGTATCGCTGACTCAAAAGGGTATTTCGCTCAAGCCTGTTTTTGACAGGATATCAGATAATATAATAGAGACATTTTATAAAGGTATTCCGGATAACGATAAGGATGAACTGTTAAGGATATTAGAGAAAATTTACGGTAACCTGTAATTTTTTTACTTTAATAGTTTGATATCAAATTATATTTATTAAGGAGGAAGTCTGTATGGAATGCATTATTAAAGGGTTATCAATAAACTATGAGGTAAGAGGTACCGGAAAGCCAATCGTACTGCTGCATGGCTATAATGTCGACCACAGGCTGATGTTTGGCTGCATGGAGCCAATATTCAAGGAGAAGGACGGATACAAAAGAATATACATGGACCTGCCTGGCATGGGCAGGTCAGAAGGTGCGGACTGGATAAGGAATTCAGACATAATGCTTGATATCATCATGGAGTTTATTGATAAAATCATTCCAAATGAAAATTTCTTACTTGCAGGTGAATCATACGGCGGTTTACTGGCCAGAGGCCTGATATACAGAATGGCTGAACGGATTGACGGGCTATTTCTGTTATGCCCGCTAATTGCAACGGATAATGAAAAACGTAATATACCGGAACATGTTGTATTTAGTAAAGATGAAACATTGCTGCAGGAACTTGATCCGCATGAAGCAGAAGGGTTTTCCTCAATACATGTCGTGCAGAACAGAAAAATATGGGAAAGATACAGGGAAGAAATCCTCTCCGGTATTAAAATAGGAAACAGGGTATTTTTGGATAGCATCCTTAACAGTGAATATGTATTCTCATTTGACTGTGACAGGCTTCCGGAGAAGTTCGCCAAGCCCTCGCTTTTTCTGATGGGGCGCCAGGATTCGTACGTGGGATACAAGGATGCCTGGAATATTCTTGACAATTACCCAAGAGCAACATTTGCCGTAATTGATAAAGCAGGGCATAATCTGCAGATAGAGCAGGCTGAATTGATGAATTCGCTTGTCATCGAATGGCTTGAAAGAGTAAAGGAATTTTGATCCGTTGAAGGGCTGCCTTTCTTTAATATTAGTTGCCGAAACGGATTCTATCAATCAGGGATTCTTTCTTTACTGATTTTCCGAGCAACAACGCCAAAACAAATTGGACAATTGCAAGCACAAGTATAACGGTAATCGCAGCTTCCGTCGGGTAATGATAATTCCTGATATTAAGAAGTCCAATTTCTTTCGCCCAAAGGAAAACCGGATAACCCGCCAAACTACCGCCTCCAACCGCAACAATCAATGTTCCCGCAGTATAGAACAAGCCTTCAAACTGAAGCATTTTATAAAGCTGCGCATCCGACATTCCTACCGCCTGGAGCATTCCGATTTCTTTTTTTCTTATATGCACGCCATGGATCATTGTATTTATCATGTTCATGATGCAGACTGCTCCCAGGATGCCAAGGAACGCATAGCAGATACTGCTTGTCATAGCCATGCCTGATTTGTATCCTTCGTACACATCCTTCCAAGCTCTCATTTCCATCCGCCCGGATTCTTCTATGATTGTTTTAAGTTTCGATTCCGTCTCTGCGTTATACTTCTCTTCAGCAAATATATGGTAATAAAAATTCAGATTATTTTCACTAAACGTTTCAAGTCCTTCCCCGGCCATAATTAATAAGTTATAATTTGTAAAACCCGGAGGGTAATCTCCGATTGCCGCAATCTCCAGTTGCCTCTTGTGGGTTCCGTCGCCATTCTCGACAACCACATCCAGGATATCGCCCACTTTCAGCCCGGGATACCAATGCAGCAATTTCTTATCTACAATGACTTTGTCACCGGCGGTTAATTCCTCATATGTTACATTGCCCTCAATAATTCCGCTTTCAATTTTCTTTTTCCCGCTTTCCGGTATCCCTGCAACCCACTCTCTAGCACCGCCAAATGAATCCGACACCACACATGCTGCCGTATAACATTCCACTGAAATAATTCCATCAATACGCAATATTTGATCTCTTAATTCTTCAGTAAGCGGATTGTTCTTTTGCACCTCGCTCCACTCAAGTTCCGGATGTTCCCTGTTATTAAACTCGACAACAGGTGAAATTTCGTATTCGCCCAATATAGAGTTGTTGGCCCATTCAGTCGGGGTGGCACAAGACAATATTGTTGCGACCACCATAAAAAACAACCCGGTGGCCGCAATAATCACCGCCGCGCACACTATCCAGAACGCCGGTTTCTTGTAGTTGAGTATATTTTTCACCCTATTTTTCAATTTCGCACACCTCAAACTCTTAGCGGTTTAATTTTAACGTGC